>Ga0123340_1003309_pt1 | contig 15058 bp, 4 predicted proteins | sample SirMexnodulemix_FD_89961 | JGI IMG/M metagenome (GOLD analysis project Ga0123340, IMG submission 89961) | Root nodule microbial communities of legume samples collected from Mexico - Siratro Mexico nodule mix | ecosystem: Host-associated > Plants > Roots > Nodule | place: Mexico: Nepantla... | reverse complement strand
TTTTTTTTTTTTTTTTTTTTTAATTATGCTATTTTTCTTGTGGAGATTGTGTTGAGATTACAATGGTTTGTTAGGGTTAGTGTGGAATTTGTAGTTTGTAGTTTTTAGAACTTTATTTGAGGTGGAAATGAATAGGTTTTTCCAATTGTGATGTTGGATGACTTTCTAGTTGCAGTAAACTTGAAACCGAATTTAGGAATGGTTTGTGTAGATTTGTTGGAATGGATAAAACATGGTATATGGATTCATTTTTAACAGGACTGTGAGTTGAAGTTAAGAAGTAACATTTTGGTACAACAAATGTGTGAAATGAAGGAGCACTGAACATTCCATTCTGTTTTGAACATATACCAAATGCTACCTTAGTGAGGCATTTGTATATAACCAATATAAGGGGGAAAAAGAGAACTTTTTTTTAATGAACTGCTCTATTAAAACAAGTTCTCTGGGTTATTGCTCAAAATGCAGATACTGTTACCATGCATTGGATGGCATTGTGCTGCTGAAATGGGGTTAATGATCTGGCTTCAAGATGTGGTGATTTGTAATCTTTTTTTCTCAATGATTTTTTGTTTGATTATGCCCCCTTTAATTTTATATCTCTGGGATTTTTTTGGGGATCATTCGTGCTTGATTAGATTTTTATTATGTTGTCTAGTGAACTCTTCATTGCCTTCCCAATGGTTATGATGCTGAAAACTGCTTAATCGAGTAGGGGAACGTTAAATTTAACAGTAAAAAGTGAAACCTTTAAAACTGCACGATTCAATAAGTTACGGTCTCAATTCTTTTTTATTGCAGAACTCAGTGCACAATTCCATGTTTGACAGTGATAGATTGCAAGTGCTGCAGATTTCTTAATTGGTAACTGATAAACCCAGCAATACATTAGTATGTATGCCAAACAACTACAACAAGTTTGAAACACACTCGTTGATCTTGTTAGCACTATACATAAATGAAGTAAACAATCACTTTGGTTTGGTCAATAATATTTAGAAAACATATTCCAGTTAATTTGGAAGGAAAATTTAGATGAAAAGGAGTTTTGTTATGATTATGTGTCATACCGTGTCCTCGTGTTTTAAATCTGGGTTACCTTTTTGAGGATTTGGTCCGTTATTCCAATCATAAACTTTCCACTTCTGATAGTCAAACAGTGGAAAAGCCATTAACTCTTGTTGTCTTCCTGTTCTTTAGTTATTTAATTTTCCATTTCATTTTTATATTTGGTATTAAATTTAGTTTAACTGAACCGTACTTATTTTCCAAAATCTCAGTTGTGGCTTTTGTCCCTTGTTGTTCTGTGTTCCTCTGCTTTGTTAGCCATCATTATTTGTGTGCTTAGATCTTAATTGTACATTTTTGTTGTTTTCTTGCTAGGAAAAGTTCAGTTTCATGAATTCTAAGGATGGTAAAGGAATGTTTAGTATGCTATCATTTGAAGCTGCCAAAATTAGGCTTCTAAGGAGTTTGATCATTGAGACAGAAACAATGCAGGTGTTCTTTTAGTCCCTGTCACATATCATTTTATTATAGTTTGTTAGCTTAACTAAACCCTGTTTGTTACAGTTTGTTTTCCTTAATACAGTTAGCTTATCTACTATGGTTAGTTTACTAGCATAATTAGCTCATCTTTGTATAGTTATAAACAGCTGAAGCTTACAATAGTAAGATCAAATTTGTAATCCCTCCTTCATAGTGAAGTCAGTTTCTCTACCTACTTTGTTGTTCTAATTTGATACACAGAGCGTGAAACAGTCCACATCTCTAACCCTAGTTTTCTTCTCCTCCTCCAACAATGGCGACAACTACCTTTTTCTCACTCAATCTCTGAAAAGCTTGACTCGGAATTATCTCCTTTGGTGTCAACAAATCAACTTCTCCTCTTGTGGCTCCAGCCTTCCATGTCTAGAGAAATGCTCACTCGTGTTTTCTGGTGCAAGTCATTGTGTTAGCTTTGGAACAAGGTTCATGCATACTTCCATTTACACACCAACATGGAAGCTCACTCCAGCAGAGTATCACAATATGGCATACACACCACTGCTGAAATTGTTTTGATTCAAACTTTATCATCTGAACTTGAATTTCACATACTTTGTGATAACATGAGCACTTTAACCTTAGCCCACAAGCCTATTCTTCAATCTTGCACCAAGCATATGGAAATAAATATTTTCTTTGTTCGAGAAAACGTTGTTGCCTACCAAAATGTAGATTTTTCATGTCTAGTTGTTGATGTTCTAACCAAAGTCTTGTCTCCTACTCTATTCGTGACTCTGGTTAAAGCTCAAAGTTGTAGATTCTCATGCTCACCACCCCTCTTGAGCTTGCATGGGTGTAGTGGGGTATATTCGTTACTCAATTGTATCTCTTTCTTTTTTAGATCTATGTAACATAATCTCAGTTTGTTATAGTTAGTTAGCTAACTCCATTAGTTACAGTTTGTTATCCCTACTACAATTTACCTCCTCTACTATAGTTAGTTAGTTTACTAGCACGGTTAGCTCATCTCTGTAGGTATAAATACTTGAAGCTTCGCTTACTGTAGTAAAATCAATTTTGTAATCCCTCATTCATAATGAAATCAGTTTCTCCCTGTACTATGTTATTCTAATACAAATTGATATATGGTTGGTTTCTACTACTGCCTTTGCAGTACCTGGTAATTTATTTTAGCCATAACAATTTCAAAGTTTGATCTTGTATGAATTTATTTCTGTCAGTCTCAATTTTATTTTGCCTTTACCTATAAAGGATCCTTCATCTAAAATAATGCATGTCAACAAAATTAGTAAGCATCCTTTTTGTATCTGTTTCAACATGCAAGCTTTGATCCTTAGGAGGTATAACTCTTGTCTGAATATCTCATAACATCAATATTGTACTATCTTCGAATTTTAGAGTATGTTAGAAATTACCTTAGAGCTTGTGATTTCTTAGTTTCCAACTTTTTAATGTTTTATGACCTGTTTTCTTAATTAGTTAGGATTATTAGTATAATACAGAACAATGTGTAGGTAAATGTTATTTGAAGTTTTTTTGTTTTTTCTTTTTTTACCCCTATTCTCTCAATGATTCTTGAAATACTGTAGTTTCCACAAAACTGACAATCCCTTGTCCATTATTTTAATTTAAAATGTCTGTGACATCACTAATCATTTCAAAACTTGCTGACTTCACTACACAATATATCCTCTTAATCAGACTTCAAAGTTAATGCCTTTCACTGTTTCTTGTTTTGCATTTCTTGCTAGTTAAATCACTATAATAACAATTTCATTCGTAACTGTGTTGCAGTTATTTTATAGTAATTTCTTAATTGGGAAAACAAAGGTGGCCGAGATATTCATTATTTCTTATTTGTTATTGTATCTCTGGATCCTCCTCATTTGAATTTTATGTGTTGGATTTCAGCCTAGTCCATACTTTTTTCCATCTTCATCTGAACTTGAACTTCAGCCTTGTCCAAAAATGATACAAGAAAAAAATTGTCATATCATTGCTGAAGTGTTCTTCTGTATTTTGTCCTGTCCGGAAATTGTTTTACGATATGCTCACTGCCTCTTGTTTTTTCTTGAACTTATGCAGGTTTTTGATTTTACTGTCTTTCCTGAAGCAGAATATGATGTCCCCATATTTTGTGCTAACTTTTTCACCTCTGCAAAATCAAACATTGTTGTCTTGTAAGTTAGCAACTTCTTCCACTGTTGCAATCTACTTATATAAAGGATGTTCTCCATTTTCTTTTTCACTTTTCGTTGTGGAAAAGTCTACAATGTGGACTGTGTTTTCAATTTTTGAACTTATTCCTGAGCTGCATTTCAACTTATGGAAATTTATGCATTGTGATGCATATTGTTTTCATCCAAGAAGAGTTTAGAACTAATTATGAAAACTGTCTTTGTATGCTTTGCATTGTGAAATTTTGTTGTGAATCATTCAGTTTTTTAAAACATAAAATAGCCTCTGATCTATGCGATATATTCTTTCAGGTGGTACATAACATAGAACTTTTATGTCTTCATTTGGGCGTAGTTAATGCGTATGTTTTACTGCCTATTAATACTCACTAAATTGGGTTTATCAAGTATCAACTAGTCTGAGTAGCAGGTATTTGATTGAACTTGTTAAAAGAAAATACCATATTTCGTTAAGTGTAAACTTTCTTCGCTAGTCACTTGAAGAGAGGCTTCATTCTTTTGTATAATATGTTCATGTCTCTTTTATGGTATATTCCTGATTATTCACATACCAATATTACTTTAAGCCAGAAAATTGTAGTTGTTTTACTCTAGCCCTTTGGTTTTGCTACTTTTTTTCTGTGATCCTTGAAGAAGATGAAGTTTAGCCCTAATCAGCAGCATAATAAAGGTCACAGATCTTTGCTTGCAAAGTTTCGGTGCTTGTTTTATAATTGTTATTCTCTTTAGAATGAGGTCTTGTAAACAAAGAACCCTAAAACCTTAGTTCAATAAATCTGGCTATATCTGTCACAAGGTGTCAGTACTATGTAGTTGATTTTAGCATTGGTGTATTTGATTGACTATTTGAAATTAAGTTACATTATATGTACCAAAATCATCCTTGTTTTATGCATATTGGCCTTTGCTTTCATTTTCTTATGTATTGTAGCTTTATAATCGACAGTTATAGAGGCTTCTGGATGGTATTGACTCGTTGTGATCTATCTTATAAAGAACTATTTGGTGCAACCATTGTAATAAATGAGAAGAGTTTGTCTTTCTTGGTCAGTAAATAGTAAAGGATTTTGTGTATGAGCTGCATATCTACTAGAATTTACCACCTACTCAACTGTAGAAGAATTCTTTAGTGCCCATCTAAGTACAGTTTTTCTTTTTAGGTTGCATTATTCTTCCACAATTTAGGTGTCCTTAGTCATATTGTCAGTGCATGTGCTTTACGGGAGTTGAGACTTAGCCAAAATAACATAATGAGAAAGACCGTGCTTTACCTAGGAACAAAGCATAAAACAAGTCCATGAAAAATCATTGTGACAGTCAGTTCTCCTCAATATTATTTACACCTTAACCTTAGAAATATAGCATCTGTTCACGTATATATCACTGGTACTTTGATAAAGGTTTTCAACTGTGCTATTAATAGGTTCAAATATTATATAAGAACAAATCAGTGTATGTAATGCAGAGCACTAACCTTGAATTTATTATGCCAGGGACCTTAACCCCTTGCATGATATCATCAATCAGCATGAGTACAAGGATAAGTACTTTAAAAGCTTAATTCCTCTTGGCCTTAAATATACTCAGGTAAATGCAAATATTTAAGGCAAATTATTAGAGTTATTGGTAGAAGTATTTTCAGTTTTGAAACAGTTAATCACTCAAACACAGCATAACAATGTGAAAAATTTTTGATCTGATTTGCCACACGAGTGATGCATTGTTCTCAAACTATATGTACTCCTCTTACTACAATTTCTCTGTTTTGAATTGATTCATAAAAGTCCTCATAGATATGTCTATGTTGTTCTGTAAATTATAGATTTCTTTCTTAAAGGAACTAGTGTGTTGACTTAACACAGACTTCATGCAGCTGTTTCCATGGGGAGGGAAGCTCACAAGTGAGTCTATAAAATTTTTTTCACCAATTGTCATCTGGACAAAGTTTACCTCAAACCCAGAAAAATATGATATCCTGTATTCCGCATTTAGGGATTATTACAAGGTAATGACCCCAACATCATGATAAACTTTATCAATGACCTTTCATATTTTTATAAAATATATAGTTGACCTTGTACAAGTGCAATTTTTATTTATCTTCATGACTGACCCTGGCAGGTATGGTTGGAATTGATAAGCAAATCAGTTAAAGAGACAGATGAATCTCAGATTGTGCTCAATCTTGAAGCGCAACATAGATACTTGACATGGAGAGTTGAAAAGGTAGTTCACATTTTCTAATGTTTTTTGACAGCCAATCACAAATATGATTGGTAATCTGTCCACAATAACACATATTTGTCATAGGTATAATTGGTCTAGGTTTTTCTAATTAACCAAGGATCTACACTCATTTAGCATTAGTTGAAGATAATTTAGATGATAATAATACGGTAGATGATTGTGCTTGTGATATCTTGAAGAGGGCTACCTTGTTATTTATATAGCAATATTGAAATCTGTTTTCCGCATTCAAATCTTGACAATAAAATTGGCAAATAAGTTTGAAGTGTAGTTTTGAAGTTTGAACTATCAAAACTGGACAGTCAATCCAATCGGCACTTGAGAGTTTAGAATGAATAGTCTATTTCAAATTCAATTTTACAATGGACCTGATTCATGGACATATTTGGAGGTAGGATCCAGGACAAGGCGTTTTGAAGAAGCTGATCGGGGACACTCTTGCCAAGGTAGGTTAAATTTGTGGTTGTTTAATTCCTTCCAGTTTAGTACTACAGATGCTCACTTTTGGTTTTATACTAGGATTTGTTGAGAAACTTTCTCTTTAATGGAGTTGATGAACTAGGAAGCAAAACATTCTACGATTATTTTCCACACTACTGCACTGAAGAGGGAGTGATCAATAAAAAAGGCAATATTGTTGGGAAGTCCTTTGAAAATCGTCCATGGGATGTTAGAGGAGAATTTATTGGTAACTGATCTTTGAATTGAGTTTATTCATGGAATTTCTGTTATCTTTACATCTACGTTTGCTGTCTTTTGTTAGCCTGAGTCTCTCTTATCATCATGCCGTGATCAATTGGATTTGGATTGTTTCCCTTAACTCTGCCTTTTATCTCTTGATACAAAGATTGGTTTTGCATGTTTATAAGTGTAAATTATGCATGTACTGTATATCACTGGTTACTTGAAGGTCTGATCTGACTGTGATTTTAGGTGCAAGAGAAATTAATTGAAAAAGCACTAGGGTTTAATTTCTATGATTTGCCATCAAGCATGAGATGATTTCAACAATGAAATAGTTTTTTAGTTTAGTCAGCTAGCAAATAGTGCACAAGATAGCAATCACAAGCAAATACTATATTAAGATCAAACAATCTTCTGAATTACAATAGTAACTAGGGGTGTTTAAATATTTTTATTGATTTATGATGGTCATTTATAATTTATAATATTTACATTAGAATAAGTTTTTTTAACTTATTTCAGTAATTGAGTTAATTTTATGGTTAATATTTTATTTTATTGGAGTTTATTGAGTAACTACTCAATGAAATTATTATCTTGGTTTATCTTAATTTTTAAGAATCCTTATACTATTATTTGACCTTTGGAATGTTTTAGGTGAATGACTGTAGACTGTAGAAGCTTGTGCACACGTAAGGAGTCAAACTTTTCAGACATGTTACTCTAAAATTTCGATGGTTCCACAAGCATTCAGAAGACTGACGCAATTCTTGTAGACAATTATGCCATAAGATGCTTGTAATACAAGTGTTACTATATTGTGTTATGTAAACACAAATTTTTGCATGACAAAAAATTTCCTTAACAAATTTTAGGCTACATTGGTTGTACTTGTGTTATTTTAACATTTATATTGTAAGATTCCAGTCAGGTGTGTCAAATTAGCTTTGAAGTCTTATAAATTTAAATTGTATATTACCATCTAGTTTATATTAATTTGTATAATCTATAAATTGTCACCTGATCAACTCTCGAGAATAAAAAAATTTCTTCAAATCAATCTGATCATTTATATGACATGCTAGTTAAATTGGATTTCTAAGAAGAGGTATTTTGAACTTTGTTATTTAAAGTATCATTCTACAACTTATCACCTATATTAAACTACTTTGCATACATAGATATGTTTTCATCTCAAACATGGTTAAAGAATAATTTATAAATTACGATTTATTGATGCACTGTACATGTAAAAAATTATATAATTGTAAATTCTTGGTCTAATTTTTTCATTATTTTTTCGTGTAAGTCTTTATCAAATCTTATACTACATTTTGATAACAAGTTCTGATTCAAGTACAATTGAAGAAATCATTATTAAGTAAGAATGAACATTCCTATGTCGAAATGTGAAAAAAGTCATTCCCAATTCTCCTCATGTCCTTTCTACTATAAAAAATTTGAAAATGGACATGGTAAAATTATATAAATAATTTTATTTTATATAAATTATAGATCAATATTATAATTTTTTTTCAAACACTTCATATTATAATTTTTTATAAATTATAAAATTTGAATAGATTAAAGTCTTCCTCATAGTTTTTCTAAACAATGAAACTTTCTGGATTATACACAAAAATAGTATTATGGTCGATTCTCTTGGTTTGTCCAATACTCCCTCATCTCAATTATCAATGTTTCGTTTATCAATCTTCCTAGGTAGGTTAAAGATGTTCGATGTTAATTGTTTTATAGTTCAAAATATGTTTGACACTGATTTCCACTTGTTTTTTCCACCAGCTTGTTGATAATTCTCCATTAAAGTTTAAGAAATTTAAGAAAAATAAGAAAATTACAACTCATTATCTGTATTTGTTTTTTCGAAAAAAAAAATCAAAAGAATTATTATGGACCGTTGGAAAAGTTAATGCAGTCCATGTTTCGAAGTAAATTTTAGAAAATTAGATTTGAAATAATGTTAGGTAGGTATGTGAATATAACCGAAGTCTGGCTTTTCTAATTTTTAGGCACCATCTTAACATCCAATCACACTTAGCATGAGGAATCAAAAACACGTGAATCTGAATTTACTTTTTAAGCCGGATTTGAATGGACCTAACTGAGAACCGACAAAAGCCTTGATAAATTCAAAAACCATCTTAAAATTCCAAGAAAAATTTATTTGAATGGCAGCATGCATGAGTCATAAAGTGACTCATTGATTCATTGATCAAGTGGTACTGGTAGAAGAGTCAAATGCGACATAATTTTGTTTGATATTGAGATGAACAAGGTGGAAAGACATGGTCAGAATAGTTTCATTCCATTCTCAATCCATCTATGCCATGCGCGTTGAGTCTTTAAAGCTTCAAATTAATGAGGTCCACAGAGAGAACATCGAAGGTGCAGCCAATGTTCTGCACTATCAGCAAAATATATATACAAAAATATATACTTTTTATATGAGAATTCAACAGGGCTACCTAGCTAAGAAGCTGAGGGATGGATGCAGCAGTAGCATGCAGCAGCAGCTAGCTACGGTATCAGAAACAGACAGAAAAACAGACAACAGAAGAAAAGCATCGTCAAACATAGAAGCAGGAGAGACTAGGGACTAGAGAGCAGTACTAGACTCTACCATCATCTGTCTATCTCACTTTGTCCTTCATTCATTTTTATCATATATTCAAAATGCCTAATAAAGAATTTTCTCCTTTACATTTTTAGTCATTTTGCATAACTATAACTCCAATATTTTTTTCTCTGAACACTTGCACTTGCGACTTTTTTGCATTTATTCAACCCTATGTAGTGAACAGTGTTTGTAATGAATTAATAGAAACATGCTTATGACCAACGAGTCAAGTTTTTAACAATAATATATGGTGTACTTTGAATACGTGATCATGATGTGTTAAACAGTAGACCAAGTTTTTTTAATGTCTCATGTGTGACAAATCTTTATATTTGGATGTTGGTTTGGTTCTTTTACTGTTTTTGGGATAGATATATGTTCATACTTTTTGATTTGCTGCTCTCAACTTAGGACAAAAACAAATTCCTAAACAGAAAGGACTTTTGAAATGTTACTGTCTTACATTATGCATGAAATAATGTTGTTTTGCTTTACTTAGGTGTTACAAGAAATTTGAAAGTATTTTAAGTGCTAGTTTGAAACATATTTTTCACTCACATTAATCTTCAAAATTTATACTGAATGACTTTAACTGTTAAGTAAAATCACCTATAAGATACCTTCATTTACAAGCTAATTGTGCCTAAAATGTAAATTATCCATTTTGCTTTTAGAGAATGCATATGATCAACATTATGGCGCCATTTTCTGTCACTTTAGAGTCATTTCAATAGATTTTTTGCTCCAATCATGATGTATAAATTTGTTAGCACTTAAACTATGTGTTAAAAATTGGTTAGGTTGAGATTAAAGGAGATGAAGGAATTGAACCATTTGTTGCTGAAGTGTCTAAAGTCTGTAACAATTGACTTTATGAGCAATTTTAAAATGACAGTTACTTCTAAAAAATATAACATGGATGTTTGTAAAAAATATAACAATTGACTTTATGAGCAATCTCTGCAGGTGATCCATTCCCTCCCATGCACAAACACACAAAAAGTGCAAGTTGCTGCTTTCTTCATTTATTAAAACAGTGAATTTAAACCAATTTAAAGGACAATAATGACTCCAACATTAAAGATTCAGGTCTGGTCCTCATATAGTATCTTAAAAATGTATTAAACAATACATCCTTTAAATCCTGTAAAATTCTTTCTTTTTTTTTCCATTGGATTAATTATAATCCTTTATATTTTAAAAAAACAGAAATTAGTATTCTTTTATGTATTAATATAGATTAACAAGATTATCTTAGCTTCTTGAAACAGGTATAAAGATTATTTCGGTAAATTAGTATTAAAAATTGTAAAAAGGTTCTTTGGTTTTGTATGAAAGATCAAATAAGAATTGTATGTTATTCTTCAGCTAATGCAAAGAGTGGAGAAAAAGATAACAAGTTAAAGAAGGTTCTTGGCATTTTAAGTGACATCTATTGGGTTTTTTTCTTTTTCTTTTGAGAAAGTAATAGAGACTACATTTTAGTTTTGTGACTAAGATTTTTTAAGTCAAAAGTCATTATCAAAATTTTCTCAGATCTCTGCCATCCTCGAATTGGAAAAGATGTTAAAATAATTTCATTTTAAAAAACTATTCGACAAAGGTAACTAAAAAAGCATGTATAAGAAACAAAAAGTCATGACATCATTACCTAATCAAATTTATTTTTATATTTCCCGATTGAAATTTTTAATTATTTGCGAACACGTACAGATGGAGTGGCGTGATAACACGAGATGAATCAGAACAAAATTTATCTTTAATTTTGATTAAATGGAAAGTTTTGATAATCATTACATTAGTCAGTAAGCTAACTCAATATGAATGGAATTACATTGATTTGAGCAATAAACAAAAGACATCAACACTTGTCATTATTTATGAATAAAATATGCAACTAATCAAATATTAAACGAAAATTACCCATAAATAATATTAGCACATAAAATAAGACGTAACCATTGTTAGAACAAAAATGACATTTTTTAAGTAAAAGGAAAAAAAATGTAACAAGAATATTGATTTTACAACATTATATAAGACTAAGTAATACATAAAATAAAGCACACACCCACGCCCTTAAATATATTATATTATAACCTAATTATAAGTTGTAGATTAGATATAAGAAAACTAATAGAAAACACACAAATTCTAAAGCAGACAAATAGTATAAGAATAAATACTAAGATTAAAATATAAAAGAGCATAATAAAAATCAATAGCAATAACATAAATAATTTGACATTCGAATATCCAAATGAGCACATGCATGGTGGATTCCCATGCTTGTCTAAGTACTCACCAAACAATCAAATAGGAACATGCCTAGGATGAAGAGAGAGACTGATAAAATAATAAGAGTAACAATGGAGGAGATTTTTGTGAAATAGGTACAAAAAGGAATGGAAAGTTAGAATGAATGGGAGGACATAGCATCAGAGTACACTCCTAGTTCCTAACCCTAAACCTAACTCTCTAAGTCTAGGGCTAAGGATCCTGTACCCCAAAATCCAATAGGTTAATGCCATTGGAGGAGATAGCCACGTGTCTCTCATCAGCCACCATGCTATTCACCTCACCTGCTCGCAGGTACAGTCTCACACACAACCGTCCTTCCTCTTGCTCAATGTTCCAAACCCTCAAGAACGGTGCAGGGTTCGGAGAATAGGTTAACACGTACCCTAGGTTCATGCAACCCCACAACCCCCGAACCCACGAACTCCTCAACCGGAACCGGCTCATCAACTCCATCGTCCCCACGCGCCAAACCGTTCCCACCCCGCCACGCTCCACCACCACAAACGCCTCCTCACTCACGTCCATCGAACTCACCACGAACCCTGACGCCGACATCACATCCCTCAGCAGAACCTCCGGGTTCCAAGCGTTGAAACAGATTAGTCTCAACCCAGTGCAAGCCACCACGAACTCCCCCTCCGTCACGCGCACGCGCCCCACCGGGTCAACCAACTCCGTCAGCATGTGCCACCCCATAACCGTTTCCGGGTCAGTCAACGACCCCCCAACGAACACGCGCTCCCCACTCTCCGCGTTCCACACCTGAAAGGCCCGGCCCGCTATCCCCGCGAACAAGCCCACCCACCACCGCGCCGTGCCCGCGAACCCGACCAACACCCCGTTGTTCATCACGAACCCGGACACCGCCCTTCGCGCTTGGCTATGCCCATGCACGTTGATAGCGCCCACGTAGATGTCCCCGTCCAGCCTGGCGAAAGTGATGTCCGAGTCGGTGATCACGATTCCCGAGACGGAGCGCGAGAAAGGCCCCAAGAGGTGGCCGTGGTCGGACAGGAAGGTGCTGACGTGGTCGTAGGTTACGAGGTCAAACACGCGCACTGAGCCGTCTACATAGCCGCACGCGAGGCGGTTGTCGGAAATCGTGAGGCAGCGGCACATCAAGTGCCGGCGTTGCTCCGAAGGATCAAACTGCGGGGTGGAAGAGGAGAGTCTTCCAGTCTCGAAGTTCCTAGCCGTCCGATGACAGTTGATGTACTCCCTCTGCCACGTGTCCCTCACTCGGAACGTCCTTCGCCAGATGCGCCTCGTGAGGTGCTCCCACAGCAGATCCGAACGCGAGACCTCGCGCCACGTGGAACAAACCTGCATGCACAAATTTTCAATCATGATCACCATTGTCAACCCAAGTCCGAATGAACGAACCTGGCTCTAAGTTAAAATAGCTTTCGGTTGCACGAAAGGTGCATTGATAAATTGAGCAAGTCCCTAGAACTGTTTTCTAGAAATAGAAAGCGTGGAAATTCTTTTGTTTATAATCTCACATAAAACAAAAAGAAATGTACATTTATATCTTGCTGCTTTTCGTTAACTATAAGTAGGTAGCAATGGATGAAAGGGTGGAGAGAGAAACATTGAAGATGGCAGAAGCAGGTAGCTAAGCTAAGCTAAGGTAGGGTTGAGGGAGCAGAGAGGTAGCATCATCCGCGTCAGGAAGCAAGGCATAGCAATGACATCGACTCGGGACTAGAGACCACATTATCAGCTTCAAATCAACAACATTACAATAGCAGCTAGTACTAAACCACTTCTCATTTAATTTTATTTATTACCATGTCAGTGTACTTATTTTCAGTTAGATACTTCAGAATCTTAGATAATCATAACACTGTCATATAGCATACTTTACGTATGAAATATCCATACATACATTGCCACCTACATTTCATACTTCACCCCCACCATATCATATATATATATATATATATGTGATTGCGACACATAATTTAATTTGTCACAAGGGAAAGTGCACATATCCAAGTACATTTTTTCCATACTTCATCAATGGTATAGAGAATCAGAAGACTGGGAAAAATATTCCATATATTATATAGTATAAAGGTCGTCATGAGGCTGAGGATGTTGGTCAAAAGGGTATGCCCCTAGAATGAGTTACCCAACTTGCCCTAGAGAGAGAAAAAAAAAAAAGAGTAATAGAACATGTGCGTGGAAGCTATAGGAAGTAGGATGAAAGTTTAAGATGATATGAAATTGAGAGTGGGGATGGAGCAAGTAGTGAAAAGAAGATGCAGATTATATCAGATGATGGTTAGTAGTAGTATTATGTGGTCCATCCCAGGTATACGGCTAGATAACGAAAGTGGTCAATATCTTTTGTTCCTGTTTGTGTAGGCATGTGTGTATAAAATGTAAACATGGTATGAAAAGCGTGCTTCCCCACAAACATTTCACTTTCATTTCCAAGAAAGGTATGGCTAAGTGTCTGTCTTGTTCCAAACACCGAATCTCTAGTTCTATTCACGCACACAAAGACCAGTCCAAGCCTACCCAGCAAACTTGAGTAACAAATTTCTGGACAACCTATTGTTATTTAGTAGTCAAAGAAAAGATCAAATAAACATCAGATGAAATTGAAAATAAGGGTACAGAAACAAAGACTTTAAAAAAAACAAATTTTTACGAGTATACTTCACACATTTTGAAATATGAAACTCTATTTATATAGCAGGCGTTCGTACATATATTTATCCAAATTGATCCATCTTTATAGAAGGGTGATAGTTTCTAAGGACAACTAAACAATATGCATGCCCCATCTCCCGAGTCCCAACTTTGTTGTGTGTGTGTGCAATTATCATAACGTATATAGTACATCATATGATACTATTTAATTTATTGGGAAAGAAAACTAAAATTATAATAGTTGTGAACTTCTCAGATAGAAACAAAAGGAATGGAGTGTCGTCACGACAAGAATAGGGCTCCATGTGCCTTTTGGCATTATACAATAGCTGCTTGTTGACCCCATATATGCATCTCATTTTTAGACTAAAAAAATATTAATCACCTGTTATTAAAAGATTTCAAACCCTAATTGAGATTTGAGAAGGTGCAGAGATTATTCTGCAACCAAAAATCATGCAACTGGTTTTTTTCCATTACCATTAGAGTATAGAAGGGTACTCTAACTGATAAAAGTAGCTATGAATCTCTTCTCTATTTGCAATTATTTTTATGGTGAGAACTAATGTAACTTGAAATCTAATTCCAGATTTCCACTTCCATTGCTTCGAAGCACACTGACTGGTCTTAACCGGGAAAGCTTATTCTTTGAAGACAAACAAAATTATTAGAAATAGATTATTCACTTTCATGATGTAGACGGATACCTTCTCTCAATAATCTTTATAAAAAAAAAAAAAAAAAAAAAAATAGGGGGCTTCCAAAAAAAAAATATTCAACCAATTTTTTATTTTTTTTTTATATAAAAATATATTTTAAT
>Ga0123340_1003308_pt1 | contig 15061 bp, 8 predicted proteins | sample SirMexnodulemix_FD_89961 | JGI IMG/M metagenome (GOLD analysis project Ga0123340, IMG submission 89961) | Root nodule microbial communities of legume samples collected from Mexico - Siratro Mexico nodule mix | ecosystem: Host-associated > Plants > Roots > Nodule | place: Mexico: Nepantla... | reverse complement strand
TATATATATTCGTTTTGTCTTTTGTTTGACAATTTTAGATTCTCCTTCCATTCCTTTGCTAACAAATGAATCAATCTATTATTATTCTTTTTTATGCACCATGATCTCAAATTTTTACCTTTTCCAGATCACCAAGATTTTTTTTCTTCTTTTCTTCCCATGACTTTGACGCTACAACCATGTGTGAAATTTTGTACAATCATTCACATTTATTCCAATAAGATGATGTTTGATTCTTGCAGTCTATCCAAACAAACTTGAGAACAAAAATTATATTTCATAAGTTGTCTACGTCGAGTGAGAATTTCATATTGTCTTTTTATTAACTCTTTTAAAACAAGCACACCCATAGAACAAATAAATGACCACCAAATACACAGCAAGAATACTTGCACCAAAAGTTGCTGATAAAAAAAACATGCAGCAAAAGTGAGTGATCTATCTTACAAGCAATATGATAATAGCCATCATCACTTAATGAAAATAATAATGATAAAAAAATGATTACATTTAACACGAGATATTAATATACTAAAAAAGTACTATGATTTTTAACACTTTTTACATGTTTTATAGATATGTTATAGTCAAAATCTTTATTAACTCAATTTTATGTTTTATAGATATGTTATAGTCAAAATCTTTATTAACTCAATTTAAACATTATGTCATATAATTTTAGTACTTGATTATTTTAATTATATATATATATATATGAAAATCTGGAAAGAAAAAACTGCGTTTTAAATATTATTCACGTTTTATAAAATTTCCACAAAAATTAAAGGTGGTTGACTTAAAAAAATATTTTTTATACTTTGGAAATTTAAAACTAACCAAAGAACAACGTGCAAAAAATTTCCTATGAAATAGTTTTGGAAATATAAGAAAAAATAGTTAAGTAACATATAAAAAATAAGATTCACACTATCAATGTCTTTAAGTTATTAGATTGAAGGTAGTGTTATTCTTTTGTGTGCGTTTATAGTTTAATGCTATATGGATTTGACTTATCTCATTTTTGTGAGATTTCATCGACACAAAATTATTTATCTTGCAATTATCAAATTTTTTCTAAGAACATGAATATTTGCGGAAATTTAGTAGTGAAAAATTACAAGAACATTCTTGAGAGTTCACAAATTTTTAAAAAAAAAAAAATCGATCTATGAAGAGTTTTCTTGTGGATGGAAATCCAGTGGGAAAGAATATTTTGTCGAAGTTTTCCACAGCAGTCAATGGAAAATTGTAGAAGAAAGGGGCACAGATGTTGGTCATTGGAAAATTTAGAAAAGGAGAGGAACAGTGATGGAACTGTGTATGCTAAGTTATCTTAAAAGGGCATGAGTGAATGATGAAGGTTTTGTAGCAGAAGAAAATTTCTTATCGATGAAGAAACGACATTGATATGAACATTTCTCATCATGTCATGGTTGCATTTCATTCCCTACTCACTCACCCCAATCTGAGTGCGACTCGGGCCCACTTACAAAAAGAATATGTTGTTTTTCACTCTAACCAAATTTGGGGTCTCTGCACCCAAAAAAAAGGACCTCGTCAAAGATAAAGCAAGGGAAAAATAGACAAAAGAAACACGTTAATTAATTAATCAGCACCCCTCAAATCTGAACTATTAATTATTGAAGCATTAAAGCTAAGAGGCAACTAGAAGGTTTTGTCTAGCGACTTAAAAAGATTTTCATGATAAAAAAGTTGGATAAACACAGCATTTTCATGTATTCAACTTATAATGTTGGTGCTGTGCCCAAAAAGGATCTGACCACAACTTTAAGCCTTCAATTTACTCTATGGTGCTTAGCTTATCAAAAAGTAAAGCAATAAAAGAATAGCACCAATTATATATAACTAATGCATTATATATGACAATTTTGCAAACTTTCTTTTCCCTTTCGTGCTTTCTTTCTGAATTACTTGTCTCATCTTTTCTTTAATTACTCCACTTGCCGCATCCTTTGCAAATTCGCATTCTAAAAAATCTGACATGTTAGTGGGTGACTCAATGGGTGTGTTTCATTAGCAGACGCAAAATGATGTGAGTGAAAATTGATATATATCTAAACGCAATGCATTTTTGTTTGACTAGTGCTGTTTCTAAAATTATTCTTTAACTAACCTTTGATAAAATATCAATATCATAAGTACATGCATACTAAATTTGTTCTAACTTATCACTTCAATTATCTAAGTAAAGGTTTTGCTTTACAAACATTACTTTAATTGCTGCTAGTTTTATGTAATCTGGATTTTATTTCAATTGTTTAAGTAAAGAATTCATTTTCAGGAAGCTAAACTTCAGAGAAACTGTCCAATGCATGCATTTAAAACTGCAAATTTATATTAACATTTTGCATGTCAGTCTCTTAAATGAGTGAACGAATTACTTTTTGCCTTGTTTCCATTTTTTTCTGATCTGGTACTTCCCAGTCATCGATAATTGTTGGGAAGAGATGCACTTTTTCTGATTGGTTTTAAGTACCCTTTACGGGGAAGGGTTGGTTTAACTTAACTTTATTATTCATTTCTGAATACTTAGTTTTTTATGAAGCATGCACATGATCATAGAAAGCTTAGGATTATGAATGAATTAGGCTTTTTAAGTACATAAGCCTGATATAAGATTTACTGGAAGGTTATAATTTAATTTTGGTTATTATGTGAGCATTAATTTAATTGATAAAGCTTTGGAAGATGTGAATCTGTGAGGTCGATGGTTAAGATTAAAAATGTGTTTATTTGATTATGTAAGCGGATTCCACCATGAGCCAGGAATAGACAGTGATTAGCAATGTTGGCACACACACGCATAGGTACAGTGTAATGAAAACTTTCTTTTTAAAATTTGCCTTCCATGCATGGGAGCCACTATGACCTTTTGATGAACAAATTTACAGACCAAGCCATTAAAAAAAGAAGCTTATAGGTTAAGAAACTTCGTCCACTGAAAACCCTAAAAATAAATAAAACAAAAAGAGATGAGAATGAGGGAATAAGCGCAAAGTAAAGAAATTAAAGCCTCTTCCTGCTTTCTTTCCTCCACCCTCCTCCTCTTTAATGCTCTTTTTCCCTTTCTTTCTCCTCTCTGGTATTCCCTTGGTGTGATTCTCCACCATCTCCCTAAAGAGCCATCAAACTTTATAAAAGAAAAACATAAAAGCATTTGAACACCATGGTTTTCTCCTCTATTCCAGTCTTTGTAGATCCTCCCAATTGGCAGCAGGTAAGGTTTTCCTCAATTTTCAGCCACAGCTTCTCAACCCTAAAAAGAAAGTAAAAAAAAAACAATAATAATTGCAAAAGACAATTATTCCTATTCCCTGTAATATCTCCCTGAATATACCAGATTTTGTTTTCATCATACTATTTTCCCCTCTCCTCCTTTTTAATTCCTTTTGTTTGATCTGTTCTTGCAGCAACAAGACCATCCTCAAGCCAATGGCAGTGAAAACACTCAGCTTCTTCCACCTTTGCCACCACAGCAGACTCATGTGGGAGGTTCCCTGGGATCAATCAGACCAGGTTCCATGGCTGATCGAGCTAGGCTAGCTAAGATACCTCCTCCTGAAGCAGCTCTCAAGTGTCCACGTTGTGAATCCACCAACACTAAATTTTGCTATTTCAACAACTATAGCCTCTCTCAGCCACGCCACTTCTGCAAGACTTGTAGGCGTTATTGGACAAGAGGGGGTGCTCTAAGGAACGTTCCTGTGGGTGGAGGCTGCCGTAGGAACAAGAAGAACAAAAGGGGTCGCTCTAAGTCTCCTGCTTCATCTGAGAAACAAACACTTTCTGGTTCTTCTGGTGCACTCCCCTCCGGTGGAAACACTCACGAGCTTATAGGCCAGTTGCCACAACCACCGAACCTTCCCTTCATGGCATCCCTCCAGAACCTGAACCGTTATGCTGTTGGAAACATGGGTCTCGGGTTGCGTGAGATTCACGGACAGAACGATCACATGGGGTTTCAAATCGGTGGCAGCGGTAATTCCTCTGCTGGTGGAGGAATGGATCAGTGGCGCTTGCAGCAGATTCCTTTCTTGAATGGCTTTGAATCAGCTTCAGCTGGTTCATACCATTTTCAAAATGAAAGTATCGAAACACCTTCTGGTTTGGTTGGAGATTTAGCAACGAATTCTAGGGTTTCTCAGATGCCATCAGTTAAAATGGAAGAAAGTGGAGCTTTGAATTTGTCAAGACCACCACTGAACGTCTCAGAAAATAACCACTACTATTCATGGACTGATATGTCAGGTCTTTCCTCTTCTTCTGCTAGTCATCTCTTGTAACTTTGACCATATGAGCATATATATTCACATATATATGGTCAATAACCCCATCATCCCAATTGAACTTCTTTGCTTGAATAGTTAACCACTTCGAAACGATCTCACACCGTCCTTGATGGATCAGAGAAATTCTCAAACGATTTGGTCTTGCCTTGACTTCATTCCAAGTTCCACTATCATCAGTTGACAGAAATTAACGCAGACATGGTAGAATTGATATCCTCTTCTTTGTAATTTCAATTCCGGTCATTGATTTATGTTTAAGTTTTTGTTTTATTTTTCCTCCAGTCGAGTATTTTGTGTACTATATACATGGGCTTGCTTTAATTGTATAACTGTGTGTGCATGTAATGTTTTGTGTTTCTTTCTGCTATCTGACACGTTGTGACCTCATTTGCGTACAAAACTTTCTCTTAAAGTTATTTACTTCACCCCTTCTGCCAGCTACACATCGCGCTAGTTGGCTCAACACTTTCTTATTTTTTAGTTAACTCAGCAGCATCACACTAGTTTTCACCCACATAAGGTTATCAGATTCGGCTAACACGATATCAGAGAAGAAGAAAAGTGATTTTATAGTACTAAAGAATGTGCCACTTTAGCCGAAGTAGTATATCTCGGGATGAATTTATTTAAATTTCATGCTAGAGCTAGCACTTTATTTTCCTATCTTGCAGGCTTTATCCAAGTTTTTTATTTTCTCAATTTGTGAAACATTCTTAATGCAAAGCAGTAGCATGCATACATATCCCATGCTGCATGCTAGTGTTTGTAATACGAATGTTTGTCATGCATCTTGGAATGGACATATAGCAGTAGCATACACAAGTTGGATAATTGAAGGTAAACGACCTAAGCGTCTGACACTGTATGACATGAATTATCGTAAGTAACTGTTTCTTACTTACTCAGTTTCTTTTCCTCTTCTCTTCTCTTTAGTCTTTGAGAGTGTGAGTACGTTAGCAAGCCTTTGCCAGTGCCCAGAAGCTGGAGTTAAGTTCTACTCACCCTCACTCTTTCCACAGTGTGAAATTCTTGGAAACTTGAGTGCGACAGTTATTTAATGTCCTCAGAGCTACCCTTACTTTTCCTCAATCGTGGTAAATTTTGTTTCCGACAAAGCTCTTTCTGTCGTACTTTTACCATAATAGAATTGAGCAAAAAAATTCACTAAGATCCTTTTCGTGCTAATAATTAACGTGATGATGCATGCCGCAAGAGAGAAAGCTACAAGATCATTACAACAGAACTTTTAAGGCATTATTTAAATAGGTTTTGGTTGATTTAATTTCTGTGTATTTCTTTCTTTATCGTGATATTGTTAATTACTAACGTGGAAGTGTTTAAATGTTCTTTTTTTTTCACATATACAACTTCTGTCCATTTCTATCTTGGTATTAAAAAAATTGTATTAAAAGTCGACACTCTTAAAATAAATTTCTCAGAGAGTTTGTGAAGAAGTTTTGTGTACACTAGAGATGCATTAGTCAAGGGTCAAACATAAGATGTTGTAATAATCGGATTATATTGATAAGATGGGACGTGCATGTTTGTTTTGATTTGAGGTTGAAAGTGGAAGCCAAATGTAACCATTGAAAGAAGACGCCAAAATCTCACTCAAAATCATGCAATTCTATATTCGACCAAACTGGCCTGGGTGACTGTTCTAGAACTTCTTCGGCAGAATAATGCAAGATACAAAACATTGAGTGTTAATTATGAAACTCTTTTGGGCCATGTTAATACGAAAGGAAAAGGAAAGAGATTCTTACGGTCAAAATAAGTGTGACCTTTTTCTACGTGTTGGGGTCACTTCTCATTATCCTACATCACTCTTTGGAATTAAGTTGAACAAACAAACACAGTCCAATATTCCAACAAAGATCTCCCTCCACTAATAATTACAAACTTTATTGTTCTTATCCCACCATGAATCAAATGAATTATCTAATAATAATAATAATAAAAAAGTGGCATCATTGTGGTGATGATAACTTTTGTAAGGACCAATGCATGCTACCTTTCAAGAACGAAAAAAGCAACAAAAGACTAACACAGACAAAAGCTCTCTCCGTGTCTTTGGACGTAGGCAGTAAATGGTCACCCAGATTCCAAAAATGTCGGTGCTTGTTGGTCTCAAAGAAGAAACATTTTGCGAGAGTTAAAGGGAAAGAAGGTAAGAGCAGTGTGGGCTAAATCTGCAGAGTTTCTCTGCTACGGTACGAATGAGGGGCTCAGAAATTCATGCATGGAATGCTGTGTGAACTACATGCCCCTCTGTGACTTTGTCTTTCAACACTGTTTACAAGCATAACCTTGATCCTTCGTAAACATACGTTATCTATATGTGTGGCAACCCTCCAATTAAAAGTGCCCTAACACATGCTTCCTTTCCTTTGTCTTACTTTACTTTCCCTCTCTCTTCATTACCTTCTATCATTTGCATCTTCTTATTCCTTTTCCCCTTCTCCTTCTTCTGTTTCTATGTTTTCTTCCCTTCCTTTTTCTTTTTACTCATGCGTGGGGACCTCTCCTCCTATCCATGCAGAGACCGTTACTAACTTTACTCAATATATAAATATATATGCTGCATGTATATATATATATGTGCGTGTGTGTGTACACGTATATAATCAGCTTCTAAGTAAGAAAGAATTCAAAACTGAAGCCAAAGTTTATATACCATGCCTCCATCAATCTTGCAAATTCACCTAAATACCATATATAGTACGTAGGTATATATACTTAAATATCTTGATGCATGCATTATTGAAATGTCGGTGTAAGAGGGAACAATGAAAGTAAGTATGTTAGAAAAAATTAATATTTTCTGATAGTTTCTGAATATAGTACATATGCTAGAAACACGTGTTAATTCAAGATGTGCTTCTGTAGAGGTAAAATTTGCTTGTGAATACTTTCTTTTTTTAAGCAAGGAATTTTTTTGGTCTAATATTTGAAAATACTTAGACCTATATATTTAAAGGGTTTGATCTTCTTCAGAAATATTTTGCAGATGCAGAATGAAAATATTTTGAATATATAACATGGAAAACCGAGAAATGTGAATGAGATGCAGAAGCAGGCACGAAGCATCACTTTTGAGAGAAACAAAATCGGACAGCATCAAATTGTAATCCTGAAGACGAATCCCTCAAAAACCGAAAGCTGAACCAAACCAAAGGAAAACGACACCGAATTAATTGGGAAAGTAGAAGGTTCAACTTGGTGGCTTTCAGAACTAGATTCTTAGCTGCAAATGGTCAAAATGAAGCGTGACATTTAGCTTAGAAAGGGTGAAGAATCAATTGGAGCACTTGTAATAATCCAAGTAAATCTAAGTGCTTGAATTGCGGAGCTAGCTAGATGGAAATGGAATGCATTTCATACACTGAAAAAGCTCACAGTTACTCAATCTTTCCGCAAACTAGATATGGTTAAAAAATCTTCTGACTAATGGAAAAGATGGTTTGATTTGGCTTTGTAAGAAATAAACTACTTTTAGATATTGAAAACTTTGTATTTATTACTCACTCTTTATGACATATCATGAGTCCATAACTCTCACAATGAATTCATATATTATTTACTTTTATAATTTTTAAATTAAAAAATATACTATAAAAAATATTACTACCACAAGACATTAGTTAAAATGTGTTGGTAGTGGTTGCTACTTTCTTAACTATGAATCTTCTCCTATGTCTGTAACAAGTTCTCTGTAGCTAAAAATCAGGACCATACATTGGATTCTCTTTTCTTCTTATAGGACAAACATTTATGGACTGAGATTTTCCAAGATATAACAGTATGGTAACTTAGCTGAAGAATCCAGATTCAAAAAATATTGTGGTCTTGCCCATGACTAATCAAATATGAGAATCTGTTTGGGTGAGTATGGATTGGATTTTAGAAGTCCAATTCAAATCCAGATGAAATGGATTGAATTTTAAATTCAAATTTATATTTAAAATATAATTTAATCTTTTAAATAAGTTTTAAAAACCGCTCTTAAAATTGGTTTGTGGTTCAAAATTAATTTTAAACTATATATTAGTTTTAAAACTCAATTTAAATCATAACTAATTTTGAAATGCTTGTATAACTTTTAGTAACAAGTTTGATTTATTAAATTTTCTAGTAATATCTTACAAAACATATTACAGAAAATTTTAAAAAAATATTATAACTATTAATTTTTTACTACATCAGTTCTCCATTTTGAACTGTTAAATAAAGATTTTTTTTTTTTTTGAAAAGTACGATTTTTCATCAAAAATATTATCGGATTCAATTTTTTAATGTATTCTTATTATATAGTGAAATTTATGTATGAATATTAAACTGTCTAAATCATACATCGCGTTTAATTTAAAGAAAAGTAAATTCTTATGAAAAATTAATTAGATGCCTTCAAATGATATAAGGAAAGAGAGAAGGAATACTAATCTAGTGGCATCAGTAAATCTAGATTATGTAAAAATATTTGAAAAATAAAAATCTAAAATATTAGCAATTCTAATGGTTAGAGCAGTCACCTGATGTTATGAAATTGAAAATCGCAGCAGCCCACATAGACAATCTGGAATGGACTTATGGACTATTCTTGGCTAATTGGATTTTTTTTGTAGAGCCTTACTATTTGCTTGGAATCTGATAACATTACAATAATATTTAACAAGGAATTTGATACTTTCTAATTGTTCTTTTCGGTTAACTTAAATTTTATCTTGGTTGTGCTTTGTAAAATATTATTATCACAATCTGTTCTTCCAAGCACTAAAAGGTTTAAGGCCTGTGCCAAAATTCAAACTACTTGACTATTAGTGATTATTCTAACTCGAACAAAAGAACACTAATTGGCAATCTTGGAACCTTTGGGGCATTGTTCAAGTCTTAGTCCTCACTCAGGTTATCCTTGAATCAGACATCACTGGTTTTGAAAAAAAAAAAAAACATGACAATGAAACCTGTACCCTTCAGGCTTCACCATATGCACAAGAGATGCACGTGTCCGAGGGAACTTGCTAATTCCTGTTCATTAAACTGAGCATCTAAAATGTTTCTCTGTCAGTAGCTAGGACGCCTCTGATAAGATAGGAACTATTAAGAAACATTTCTATGGAAGGGGAAAAGGGCCAATATCCTTATCCATTTTATATAAAGATAAGATCAATTTACAAAATAATAAAAAGAATTTTTTTAGTTTATAAGTCTATTTTGTGAGGAGGAAGTACTCATTTAAATATCTCATGAAATCTTTGCCTATCTTTTATTTCAACTTTTTATTTAACAGGAGTTGGAATGACAATAATTCAATTTCAAAGCACTTGGTGAAAGTAACTACCATTTTCAAAAGCTTACATTGCTAGATAAAAAAAAATACATGAATGACTTTTATAATTTTGTAACATCATTTGATGCGGTACGAATAAACAAAAACATCTCTTCATTAAAATCTGAGGATGATTAGATTATAGTACATGTTACAATTATACACTTTCCACGTCAGGCGCACCTTGCCCATTCGCTTCAATTTCTTCTTCTTACGCCGCTTGCATAATCCTTTTGCATTACATCTCTGAATATCACACAAACAAACAAATAACTTATGGAGTACGAAGTGATCTTCCACCCTTTCCTCCACGCAGATGCTTTTTTCAACACTTTAAAAAGAACAAAGGGACAAAATGAACGGAGTATAACAAGGCATCTTAAGAATCATCTGGGTTAGTAATCAAAGGAAGTTGGGTTTCCTCGTTCAGAGCTTGAGTTTCAGTTTGTGTTGGAACTTCGTGCTGTTGCTCAAGTAACCTGCTCATACGCTCTAATAATAATGCAGCCTTTCTTTTGCCTCTGTCTGTACCATTTTGAGCCAAATCCAACAATGGACCCATCACCCCCAGCTCTTGGGCCTGTGCTATATATTGTTGATCTCCAGAACAGAGATGAACTAAAACAGCAGCTGCATTCTCTTTGTTCCTTGGGGAACCATTCCCAATAAACTCTACTAAAACTGGCACTGCCTCTGCAGCTCTAATGGTAGCCTTCCCTTCAGGATGGCTAGCCAGTATTGCCAAAATAGCTAATGCTTCATCTACCATTCCCCCACTAGGTTCAGTCAGCAGTCGCATCAGTGTGGGAATAACGCCAGCCCGCACTGCCTTCCCCTTGTTGCCCTGGTAAATGCACAAATTGAAAAGTGCTGTTGCAGCATCTTTCTTACCCCTTTGAGTACCCTCACTCAGCAGTGTTACTAGTGGTGGTATGGCTCCTGAAGATCCAATAGTAACCTTGTTTTCATCTATAACTGAAAGGCTGAAAAGTGTTGCTGCAGCATTTTCTCGCGCCTCCATGCTTCCCTTCTTCAGCACATGAACTATACCTGGAACAGCTCCTGAAGACACGATGCTTCCTTTGTTATTTTCGTATATGGAAAGATTCAGAAGTGCTGTCACAGCATGTTCTTGAGTGCGGGAGTCAGGCACAGACAAGAGACCAACAAGGAGAGGTATTGCACCAGCTTCAGCAATGGCAACACGGTTATCTGCATTTCGCTTTGCAAGAAGGCGGATCTCACCAGCAGCTGATCTCTGGTCTTCAGGACTGCCAGATGTGAGCTTTTGGAGAAGACCATCGATCTTACCTCGCTCAGCAGGTGAGTAGGCTGATGTTGATTTACTAGGTTGTGAACTGCTGGGTCGTTTTGGTGGCTCTATGCCATTGGCTTCACACCATTGTGCTATAAGACTTCGTAAGACATAGTTGGGTGTGAGAACGGTGCTAGTGAGAGTCTGCTGCGTTTTGGGACATGTCCCATGCCCTGCTTGCAACCATTTCTCAATACAAGAACGCTCATAAGTCTGCAAATGAGAACTAGAATGTATAAGTGAAACAACTCAATAGCAGGGGTAAAATGTCAATACTGTAAACAGGAATCGGCGTGTGCCAAATGTATTTCATGATCAAGTAGAAGTGTGAAATCAAGAAAAGCTTTCAGTTTCTACACCAAATTTCGAATTTCAATCAAGATGCATTTTTCAAAAAAAAAAATCCACGAACATGTAAAACAATTGTACATGTTGCAATCTGTCTGAAGATCGATATAGCCTCACAGGATTTTAAAATAATGTAGGGACAATGAATTTTGCTTTTACTTCTATCTTTCTCATGACATGACCCTATTTTAGTGAACAAAATTAGACGACCCTAATCCTAAAATAAATAGATATCTTAATAAAATTGTACTACATAGAACACGGTTACTTTTGTGGCATTTTTACATTCAAGCACACCTAAAAGGATGATCCAATATTTCAGTTTGCAAGTCAAGCAAGTATGGTAATGGCCAACTACAGAATATTTTGCAATTTAGATTCCACCGAACATCATATGGTGCACATACCTGTCCGGTTGAAACAATGACAGGATCCCTCATTAATTCCAGGGAAATTGGACATCGAAAATCATCAGGGATAACCGGAGCCTGATGACTCTTTTCATTTGTCCCGACTCCATAGACTTTTGCAAAAATGCCTTTTCCTCCTAAATTATCATCCTTAACTAGATTTTCTGTTTGCACGTAATCCTTTATCTTCTTCAGTAGCATTGCTATTTTCTCGATGCGTGCCCCAGGATCCCCACCGCTAGATACCACCATCTCATGCAAAGCAAGTGATTCTTGCGTAAGATCAGATATTCCCATCAGTTGCAATTTTTCAGCTAATCGACTTAGAACAGATGGATCTGTAGCTGCTTCACTGCTGTTGTCGTAGAGGGACAACATATCCTCATACAACCTAACATCTGGTTCGTCAACCCTCCCTTTAGCTCTTCTGAACTGGGCAAGAACCAGCTCAACCTGAAATTATTGGGAAAATTAAACAAGAATGTGTAAATAGCAAAAGAAATATACATAAAAGAAGTTCCACAGTGGTGCAGTGTACATTCTAATCTCAAAAGCTAACTAGAGGAAGGAAGGTTCAATAGATCAAATTTATCTTCTTGAAAAATGATAATGGTTGAGTAAGATCACTTATAAGACTTTAGCACAAGAGAATAGTCAAAACCAAAGACTAGTTCTTAAGTTGAAGAATCTCAAAGTTTAAGTATTACATCAAGTACCTTATCCTACTCAAGGTGGGACTCCTAACAATCACTGTTTCACATACATACAACAGATTATATATATGTATAATTGAAATATTTATACCTGCTCTTTAACTTCATCTGATATATCAAGTTTATCATAGGAAATACCACCCAATGATTGTTCCAACCGAGCTGTCACCTCGTAGAATTTATTCATAATCTCATCCCACTCAAGGACCTGCAAAATAGGAGTAAAGACAACTGAATAAACATCAAACGAGCGGAAGTCATTTCAATGGAAGCATGTTTCCATCATGCTTTCTTTCTCCAAACATATCATTCAACGCAAAATTGTAGGAGGTCCCATTTAAAGAGAAACAGGGTTGCTAGAGCAACCACAGGTAGCAACAAGAATACACAAATGCCTCCCTATGAAACTGTAAGTAAACTACGATGATCATATAAACACAAAATTAATACAATACTAAGTAAACATTATTATTTAGAATTTTAGATTTTTAAATAGAACTAATATTGTAAATTGCTAATTTTTTTCCTGTAGCATATAACCAGATTAGTTTGACTACTTCAAAGTCTCACAAACACAATGTATAATAAATCGGAAGCACGGAAAGTGTTTTTATGATAATTTATCTAAGAATTTTGTACAGTATAAAAAAAAATACCCTTTGCCTACGACTACCTTTTCACTTCTTCCTGCAAAGCTTCGCACAACAGATATAGGTTATCCAAATAAAATGGTCCTAATATTCGGATCATGTAGTAGCATTACCAAATGCTGCAAACAAACTAAAGTAAAAGTCCTCCTTCGAAATCCATGGTAATTTCAATAAAGAGGTTTTTATAGTATAAGTGCTGTACATAATCCGCAGTATATATTAGCTTCTTGTCAGCCATAGAAATCAAACATCACCATTCAAATGTGTGCACACTAGATCAAACAAGTCCAGCCGGCTCAAAAGAGGAATGCCCAAAGTTTGTGCAATCCTATATCTTTAAATTTCCCATGTAAGCTAGGAAAGTATCTCAACCATAAGAAGAAAACGCATAAAAAACTTATTCAAATTCATATTGAAAGCTTGTTTAACAATCGGAACTGAAAGGAAAAGGATTCTTTTCGTTGACATCCACATCAAGGTGCAGCCACAAATCGACAAACCTATCAGGAAACCAGCACTACGAATTATCCAATCAGGAAACCAGCACTACAAATTATCCAAGGTCCTGAACAATTGTAGCCAAGATCCATCCCCCACAGCGATTTTAGCCGCATTAATCCCCAATTTCCAGCAATATCAAGAATTGCATCCAAACCGCTACCATCAATTAAAACCTTTGTTACAGGCTTGCAGTTTCAGCAAACAAAAAAGAAACAGTATACCAGCTATGAGCTTTCTTCGCTTAATTTCCTCATACCATACAATCAAACATCCTCAAAGCTCAATTCACACAGGACCAGCACAATAGCGCGATAAAAAAAACACATAAAAGAGACACAGTTAAAAAAAAAAAAAAAAAATAAAAAACCAAAAATAAATTCTAAGAAAATCACACAAACTGAAAATGAGCTCAGTGTGGCGTGAAAATCGCTACTGCCAATACTACTCAACAGAAAGCAGAAACAGAGGAATAATAGAACAATACAGAGCAAGAAACAAACCAAGTAAAGTTTGCTGCCTTCGCTTCCAAATCTGAGAAGTTCCCTGGCGGATTCGAGAGCTTCCTTGAAGGCGAGGACGGCTTTGGAAGTGTCCTCGGGGATCGGGTCTTTCATGTCCCTAATTTCCTCGAACATCGGGATCAGCAGCTTCAACCTCCGCGCCAAGTTGCAGTACTGCTTCTTCACCGGAGGCCTGTAATCGGAGATACTCGCTACCTCGTTCACCAACTCAATCACCTTGCTCGCGTTCTCGCCCTCCATGGCTGCGCGTCTCGGAGCCTCACAGATCCCGCTCTTCACCGCCGTCTAGTGGAAAACTCTCACCGATTGCCGGAGATCGAAGTCACAGCTCATAGTTCTTCGTCAACGACACGAATTTCGCAGACACTGCAGTTTTAAGAGATAGAGAAAAACAAAACGCGTTGTGACGCTCTTCTTCTATTATCTCTGGCGGCGCGGCTCCAGCTGAGTTGGCTGAGTGAGAAGGTTTGGGATGGTAGTGGCTCGGCTCGGCTTAGGGTAGTGCGGCGCTGACAAAAGGTGAGGTTCTGTTAATTCAGTTTAACAAATTACGGTAGAACAGTGATTGTAAAATACCAGAATTTATTCAACTACGACACCAGAACCGAGTCTTTGATGGCGACGGTGGTTGGTGACTGTTTTTGTGTGTCAATTCTATGTTTGAGAGAATGGTAAATATTTGTTTACTCCCATTTCATTACACACGTAGTTTTTTAAACTAAATAATAATGTAAATATAGTAAAATTATAATTTTTTTTTCATTTCACTTTAATGTATAATTCTTTTTAAAAAAAAAGAACTTTGTTTACCCTATTTTTTATAATTTTAGTTTTCGAATTTTAGAAGATTTATAATTTTGTATCCAATTTAGTCTTTTAATTTAATTGAACTTTCGACTAACATATTTATTTGAAATATTATGAACAATTATAATTAATATATATATATATATATATATATATA
>Ga0123340_1003307_pt1 | contig 15061 bp, 6 predicted proteins | sample SirMexnodulemix_FD_89961 | JGI IMG/M metagenome (GOLD analysis project Ga0123340, IMG submission 89961) | Root nodule microbial communities of legume samples collected from Mexico - Siratro Mexico nodule mix | ecosystem: Host-associated > Plants > Roots > Nodule | place: Mexico: Nepantla... | reverse complement strand
TATATATATAAGAAAACCTGTATGTATAATTAGTTCTTTTTATCTATTTCTCTTTCATTATGAAAAAAATTGTCTAAATAGACATTAAAGATACTTGGTTATAGTTTTCTTAAATTAGGTGCTCTTTAAACGTACCCTTGAAATTTTATTTCTGTTTACATGAAAAATATTTTGTTTAAGAAACTAAAAATTCCAACATTTAATTATAGATAATCAAAATCTTTGCCAACATTAGTTAACATGAGGAACAGTGATATGCTTTTCTTAACACCGTAATCTAGGTTTTGAATTATGGGAAAGAAATACTCATCACATCTCATGTGTGTTTTGTTGAAAGGGAGAATCTGACAAACTATTTTCTTTTTCCATTTACAAACTATCTTAATCTAAATTAAAAAAAAATGTTCTAGTGAAACATACATGAATTTTTTTTGACTTATTTAGATGAGTACATAAAATTAAGTAAATTGTATAAAAGGATTTTATATTATTTTAAAAATTAAGATTGAAAAATATAACATTTTCGTATCTGACATAAAAGGGTTTATTATACGAGATAAATGAATTATTTTTTTAAATAAAGTGAAGGAAAGTAGTGGCGTATAACGGACGAATATAATTTTGGGAAATGAGATAAATTTTTTGTTTTCCTTGGTCTTATTTTTATTTGTAAAAAATGGAATATTTGTAATGCGGTTCCCAGCTGGATTTCCACAGTAACCGTCTCAATGCACTCTTATTGGTTTCGCGCCGCTAAATTTCACATCTAATAATATTCTCATCTATTATCAAATATAATTTCTCATTATTTTTAATTTTATTTTTTTAAAAAATCATTAAAATATAATAACAGTATCATTATATATGTTATTTCTTATCTGTGTCGTCAATTTTAACTTATAACTTTATAATTATTGTACCAAATTGGAAATGTTAAAAAAATAATAGGATAAAATTCGAAAAATTATTGTAACACAGTACAAAAAGTTATTAAACTAATGTAAAACCATAAACAAATGTTTCTAGAGCAAAATAATTTTTTCATACGTAACATGAAAGATCAAAATAGAAAAACTATAACTTTGACAATTACATAAAAGAAAAATAAAGACAAAAATTTTATTTTTTGCTTGTTTGTTTGCCGATGGTTTTGGTCTGAAATATAAAAAAAAAAAAAATTAATTAATTTTGTTGAGATAGCTTTTTCATCTATAAATTGTCTGCTTGAAACATGGAGACTCCCCTTCCACTTTCTTCCTTCTCTTTCTTTCTCATACTCACTTTTAAGATATTTTTTCTACTCTGTATCTTTAAACCACCCTTTTCATTCATTCTTCCTTTCACATCTTCTCAATCCTTCTGCACAAATCCCTTTGGGATGATCTTCCATGTTCTAAACACCACCTTTGTTTGAAGGCTCTTAAATGTCCAAAATCTTGTTCTTGATGTTTGAGATTGATGTATCCAATTCTTAGTGAAATCTTCTTCTCCGGGTGTATGATCAATTCCACTGTGAGACGCAGGACCCATTTAGTTCAATCTTTCTCAGTTGCCTTCCTCTACTGGCTCTACTACGTTTCATGATTTCTACCCCATCTCCAACTTTTCATTTATAGTTTCTATATTACTATCACTACTGTTTATTTTCATCAAAGTTTTTCTTTTCCGGTTTTTTTAGTATCTGGGTCCTGCGTCCTACAATCAAAGGGTCGATTTTTCTTTGTGTGTTAACTTTTTATTCAGTTTCTATGGCTTCGTCGAGTGGAACTTCTTCAGGGTCGTCTCTGCTTCACAATTCGGGTTCAGAAGAAGACCTGCAGGCTGTGATGGATGAGAGGAAGAGGAAGAGAATGATATCGAACCGCGAATCGGCGAGGCGATCCCGAATGAGGAAGCAGAAGCACTTGGATGATCTGGCATCGCTGGTGACTCAGCTGAGGAACGAGAATCACCAGATTCTGACATCGGTGAACCTCACCACCCAGAAGTACATGGCGGTGGAGGCTGAGAACTCGGTGCTGAGAGCACAAGTGGGCGAGTTAAGCCACAGGTTGGAGTCTCTGAACGAGATCATCCACTTCTTGAACGCGACCAATGGTGTCTCTGGGCCACCGGGCCCATCACCAAGCTGCTTCCTTGAGCCCGAGGGTGACGCCTTCTTCAACAACCCTTTTAACATGGGATACCTCAGCCAACCGATCATGGCTTCTGCAGACATGTTGCAGTACTGAGATGGGTTTGTTTGTGTTTAGGTTCGTGTTTGGTAGGGAGATTGTAACCGGTGGTGGCAGAGACAGTGAGTGCGATATGGAATAATGATGAATGTGTATCATATGATAAAGTAGGTAAGCTTGTTGGGTGCTGCTTCTGTGAATGGGCCCTGTACTCTTCTCATATCAGATCACCCTATTATTGCTGCAACTGTACTTCCCTGTATTACACTGTATTGTTTATGTCATGTGACCAAATCATATAACATTATGTTTGATCTCATTTCACTCTAATTTTTCTCCAATGTTCTTTATGCAATGGCCTTCAACTACCTTAATCAAGGGTTAAAACTTTGTACAGGAAAAAAAATGAGGTTTAAAAATTTTCTACTGAAAAGACTGATCAATCATGTTTGTGATAAAGTTTAATAAATGATAAATGTTTGGGTACCTTACATTTATAACATAACAGAAAAAAGTGTAAAAATTTATAATGATAATCAACAGAAAATTACAGTTATTAAGATAAGCGGGCGAAACTCTTCAATGATTACTGAAATGAAAAAAAAAATGTTTGCATCGACCTCGAATAAAAATTCAGCTCTCTCAATAATAACAATATTGATGTGTATATCATTAAAAAAATACCATATTTTACTTTCTGTGGTGCCACTTTTGGTCGTATGCTATGTATCATTCATTATTGTATATCCTAAACTCCGTGATTTGTTTAATTGCTGCATTTTTTTCACCTGTTCCATCTGGGGTAACCCTTTTACTCAAATGCTGTGTTTAATCAATTTATTATTGTATATTTTAAGCTAGTGCTTTGGACTAAACTAGAGGTGGTATACGATTTTGATACTTGCACTTGAATGATAGTAGTGGACAAAGTTGAATTCATTAGTATATAGTTTGAACTTTGACATCATACGCGCACTCTCAGTGGGTCCCTGCACAAGTTTTACTTCTTTACACTGTGGTCTTTTTCGTGAGTTACTTACTCCTGGACCCTCTTTTGAGTTTTTGATCCCGCAGATTTAGAAGTTAGGTTCATTGAGCTTTCATGATTCACATGGTTCAGCAATTTTTCTTTCACGACTCTTGAATCAAGATTTTGGTGGTTAGGTGATGGACTAGTAATAGACTAATACTAGCAGTATATAGTAAGAACTAAAGGCTAAATATGTTATTACCAAGAAAAGGGTTAAGATTCCAAGACATTATTATACTTGGTAGAAATATATTCGGTTTGTCTATGGAGAAATGTCCAGAGATTCGCATATCTTAACTGCAAGCAAAAATCCAAAACTGACCAACAAAAGAAAGGGACAACTGAAGATGAGAGTTGCCTGTGGCACCCTCAACTTCTGATCTCCTCGTAATAGTTTTGCAGCTTACAAGAAATTTCTTGAAATGGTGAACACTGACATATATATTTCTCCAGTGTGTCTGTGATGTGTCTAACTCAAATCACAAGTCATTATATTTTCAGCTATTATGCATTAATTTTTGTTTTGATTGGTACCAGGAAAGGTAAATGCATGTATGTGAATATGGTAAAATATGAGTTTAATAAGAGGGTTATACTTGCACTGACAACTAAGAAATTTAAAGCGAAGGGTACAATGCAACTTTGAGTTAAAGCTGCCACGCCAAGTTCTTGGAAAGTTATATAGATTAAAGGGTCATGATTTAGTAATAAGAGCAAAGATGAGTGCGGTCTTATTGTGTGCCAGGGAACAATTTTCACGTGCTAGGACCAAGGTTTTCTGAGCATGTATCTCTAGCACGGTACTGAAATCTCAGAACTGAAAGTCATGGTTTGCATATGCAGTGCTATGTTAAGGAACCTAAATCTTGTTTAACTTAATAGCAAGTGACACCAAACATGTGGTTTCGTCACGTGAAAACTTACTAAATTTCGGTATAAAGTATGGTTTGTAAGATAAATTAGTATCACACGTTGTATACTAATGAAGCCCCCTTAGGAACCTTACTAGAGAGTGTTCTGGTGAAAAAATGGACCAGGAATCTCTCAGAACACATAGAGAAGTTAAGTACTAAGTTGTAACTTAATGGTTTGATAGCTTTATACCTAATTTTGCTGAATTTATTGTATGTTTCTGTTCCAAAAGAGAAAAAGAGGATGGAGAGTTTCTTGCGATTGCAAAGGCTGCTTGCTCCTTGATATTGGAGTTAATGCTTCATAAAGTTAAAGTAAGCGCGTTTACTTGTACTTGTAAAGTAGATTTATTTAAGACTATATTACCTTCTTTTTCACTCCACTCTTCAACATTTCTTATGGACAAGCTTTCATACAGATGAATAATTTTCTTCTTTTTACCTTTATTCGTAAAATATCCTTCAAACAAAACATTTTTTAATTCAATCTTTATAAAAAAAATTGACAGTTGGCCTTACTGAAATACATAGATCATTGACACATAACGTAACCTGTTTTTGCACTTGACCGTAATAAATCTAATGATAAAAACTACAGACATGTATTCTGATTAATTTTTAGGAGTCAGAGAAAAATTATAGATACTAATATAAAAAAATAATTATGTATGAATTATCTTTTTTTGGAAGAAGTTGCAAAATACAACACTTTTGCTTGATATGGTCCTTTTTTTCTCCTTGCAAAGATGGGATTTGCATCTAAGTCTTTGGAACACTCATTAAAAAGAGAAGACATGGTATATTATTAGTGTTCAGCTAAAAGTGAATTTTACACATAACTCATATTTTGATTGTACAAGTTAACATTTGTAGCTATAATAAAGAGCATAGTTTTGTTTTGTTGTTTTTCTTTTCTCTACTCTTCATAGCATTCACACGCTTGAAACAAACGCACACTTAAAAATAGTTTTTCTTTTCCTTTCCCAATCACCACACATGTTTTGTCTTTGCATGGTACATTTTCTTCTGGGCTGCAATGCTTCAGTCATCACCCCATATATATTAAAAACATAAAATGTCACGAATACTTACACAACTACGATTCCCTTTAAATAATGTTGGTTTAAAGTATTAAGATGACTAATACTAACGATAGTTGCAGCTCTCAACTTCAACAAACATTAGACAAATGCAGCACCATGCCAACTTGAAACTACAGATGTGTCATTGGATCAGTTTTTACACGAAAAAAAAGAGCATTTTCTTTCGTTTTAAGGAGACTTGCACAAAAATTACATCTTGGAAGCAAGTTGAGGGTGTGCTTATTAAGAATTAACTTCCAATGTATCAGCATATTTATTCTCTTTATCACAAGTTCAATATATAATATTATTGACACGAGGTAAATGAGTTGAGTGGTGGAGCGTAAAAGCATGCGAAGGAGGTACTTCCAGGAAGCAACATTGGACTATCTAGAATACATTGTCGGAGAAAACCATGAGATCTGATTCAATTATTCACTAATCCATGTGTGATTTTATTGTAATGTATGGTAACCTTAGATTGAGTAACATGTAAGGCTTTGACTCAGCCGCAAAAATCAAACCCAACACAGCAATACATTGTGCTCATTGCTGAAACAAAAAAAGTCTATTTCATCACTCACACTAATTTATCCAAAATAGTGTAAAGGAGAAATTCCACTTAATTAGCAACTTTTAAATAGATTTTTCAATTGGGGTTCAACTCAAGGATACAGGAATATAATCTCTACCTCTTCTTTTTCAATGGCAAAATCTACAAAGTTCTGAAGTTACAACAAGTTCAATGGCTACAGCTGAATTCGCATATATTTCTCTGCACATAACAAGATTTCAATTGGAGGGTTCCCACTTGATAACATATTCGGGAGAATAATCTCTAACTTTCAAACGGGACCTTTGAGTTATAAATTTTATAATCTATTGTTATCTGTTGATAAGATAACGTCTCTGCATTTTTTGAAATAAGTTATATATTTGACATTGTTTATATTTTATCCCATTTTCCTTCAATGAAATGGTATACGGAATCAACTTTTTTTATTCTATCATAAAAATATTTAAACTGATAACTTTATTAACTTCAAATCACTGTGTCCGACCCTTGAATTTGTGTCATTTACCATCAGAACACAAGCAAAGGAATAAAAAAACCCCATGCTTTATTTCTTATCAGGCTTATTCTATAGCTACATATTCTTTATCTTTCCATGCTTAAGAATCTGAGCCTTCTCTTAACTTCGGTACACAAATGAAGAAAAACTAATTGCCAGCTTACATTAGGAATACAGAATAACAAGGACCGTTTAGTGGTCACTCAGATGAAAGCAAATTTTTTTATATATTTTAGTGATGCTCTTCACTCTTCAGTGCCATTTTATGTGTGAAAGCAAGATTTCTGTAAGGACCACTTAAACAGCAATATTTTTCAATCAGACCATAAAGCTTCTCTTCTATCTATGCTCCTTGCATTTGAAATTAGTATTAGAAAAAAAAAAAAATAGGGGTAGCAGTAAGGTAACAAATTGTGCAAGATAAATTTCCCTGAATCATTTTTAATTCTGGCCATGCATTCATTTTAGAAGCATGGACTTTGGAGTTTTATTGGAATGCAATTGTGGAGAAAAACTATTGGAACTCATTGTTTGTCTTTTAGTTGAAATATAACCCGAAAAGATTCCCACACCTGAAATACTTGTACAACAAAGATCGATGAGTCCTAAATCAGTTCCATCGTTTGCTTTACTGACAAATAAGTTAAGGAAGAGAGACCACCAATAGCAAGGTTTGCATTTCGAATAGGAGCCACAAATAGGACACTAAATTTGAAGAAACAAATGATGAAAGTGGGTGTACTTTGATATTTTGGTTTATAATTTGATGTCTTTGGAGAGAAAGAGGGTGACATTATTATTATTATTATATTATATTATATGCACATAGGCCCCGACATTTGGAAAGAGGGGACAAGGATGATGAAATCTCCCATGATGCATTCTTTTGGGATTTGAGTACATGTTAGGAAAGTAATTTTAGGGCATTTATTTATAAGGAAAGAGGCAAGCATGTGGCCAGCCATGCTATTGAATGGTTCACATGACTTGGTGAAAAAAGTTGTCCTAATACTCAATATATATAGTGCATGCTTAATTTTTTAATGGGGATCTAATTTTAGTAGGTTATGGTGATGTCATTTAGTCAGAATGCTCTAGAATATGCTGAGTGCTGACACTATATTTGGACTGGAGAGGAAATAAAGGCAACAGAAAAATTAAGGGTGTGAGAAATGCAGTACGAAGAAAAACGAAAAGAAGTCTTTTAGATAAGTAAGAAAGAAGTAATTAGTTTTTACAACTTTTTCTGTAATAATAAAATAAATCAATTTTAAGTTAATTTTTTTTCAAAATATTAGAAAAAATGCCCCCTTTCTCCTAAATTCCCACCCGGGGAGGTGAGTTTTTCAGCTGTGGATTTTTTTTAGTGGAAAAAAAATTTAAAGGATCAAGTTTCATGATTTTACTTTTACTTTATGATAAAAAAACTTAAAAAAACATATTACCTTCATTAATAAGAAAACGAAAAAGAAAGTTTCAATTTATTATATAAGTGAAAGACAATGAGGAGTCCAAGTGATATGTGATCATAGTGTTTTGCAAGTTGGAGTTGGTGACACCATTCATTCACCTTTGCAAACTCAAACTATGCAGTATGGGTTTTAAGAATTGGAGTTAGCAAGAGTTTTGTTGAATTAAAACATTATATACGCTTATAAAAAAATCGATTTCAAGATAAAAATGGCAACTTTCATGAGGTCAGAAAACTGCATGCGTTTTATCATGGACCCTTCAATATAAGAACAGTTTATTTTATAAGTAACGGTTTACACCTCCCAAAGTTTCCTCCAACATAGGGCTTAACTTTAGAGGAGCAAATAAGCAGTGCTCCCCCTTCACAGGGTCCATTCCATTCCTTTCTCGTTTAGAGTTAGAATAAAAAAGCATTCTGAATTTCTGATGCTATTGGTCCTCAATGGCAGAATAGTACATATTTCCATTTCTCAATGTTAAGAATCCTGAAAGAATTCAAACAACAAAGAATACAATCAGAAAGTTAAGACATTATAATCCTTTGGTATTTCATTTGATATAACAATTAGAAGTTCTTCAGAACATCTCTAACTGTCAAACTCTGGATACTTTTTTTTTGGGGGTGAACAACGCCGACGAAAATATAAAATTGGATTCTTCAACGTGAATATAATTCATATTGCATTTCTATCTTGCAAAAAACAAGTTAATGCATTTAGATACGTAGCAAAAAGAACGAAGCATCTGTACCAGCCACATAAATTCTCTGTTCAATCATTAACTTTAAAACCAATCATGAGATTGAAGAAAGGTTGGCTGCAACTGGCAAGATATCAATTTCAAACTTATGTGACGCCATACACCAAACCGATATATTATAAAACACTCAATCCAAACAATAATATTTACATAAACTACAAAAAAACAGAAAGGGGTCCTAGTAGAACACGTTGGTATTCTAATTCTTATCTTTGGCGGATACATTATGCATGTCTCAGCAGGAAGAAGAGTCCAACAATTATAGAAGAGTGAAGTTCTGATTCACTGTTAAATTGACATTATTGTCTATGTAGATAAGTATGGGCAAGCTAATAATAGAAAAGTTAAATTTGAAAACAATAATCATGATACTGAGAAACCTTTTAATGATTTGACAATAGATTAAAATAAAAACTCAATTATTACCTTAAATCCATTACTGCTAATATCTTTAACTAAACATATTAAAGAAATTAATACACATAATTATCAGTAAGCACTAGGTACCTGCCATTCTGCATACCATCAACAGTACCTGGAGAAGGAACTTCCAAGAATGAATTCAGCTGCTCTTCAGTATCTTAATCAGTTTTACTAGGTATAACAAAAGCGAAACAAATCTATTTGCCCCAAAACTATCATTAGACGACTCATATATACTGTGCACATTTGTCATGAATTATGAATCAATAGTACATCCCATCTAGAGTACTCGTTATCCAACATCACGAACCTATTGATAACAACATTTCCCGTTTATTGATATTTGATACAATTCTTTGATCATGGCCATGCTTTGGCTTAGGAATTTGTCAATGGTCATATAAGGTATCAAAGCTAGCAGCTCGCGTAACTGTACATTGGGCATTCTCCACAGCGTATCTTCGTTCTCATTTAAAAACAGAAATTATTGTCATGCAACTCTTGCACATTCTTTGGCATCTGCATTTCTTAAATGATGGAAACGCATTTGTGATATCTCTTTGGTATATCTTAGAGATTAGTTTCATAAACTCCTCATAAGACCTTAGGTTCTTCACAATCCGGATTGTAGACGCTGGACCTTGCCTAATTAGCCCATAAGAAAAAGCAAGTTTCTCACTATGGTGAAGCAATTGAACGGCCTTTTCCATGTCATCCATCTCAAGAAAGACTTCCCGAAACTATGGGAGCATACCCTTCTTGTCTTAGCTCATCCACCACCTCGTCCAATTTTACAAGTATTTTCTCCTCTTCGGGGTGATTGTAATCTCCCATCACAAACTCAAGCACCCCATCATCAACCTCAATCCTACTACACATCGGAGACTTCACTAGTCCCTTCTTGCTCATCAACTCCCTCACTTCTGCCCTGTTATTCCACTTCCCCGTCGATGCATAAAAACATTGCTAGCAAGAATGTCACTTCCATTATCATCAGCCCTCATGTCTTGTATCTGAAGGCACTTCACCAACCTCTCAGCCCTGTCAGCTTCATTCAAACGCCCTGCCCTGGCAAGGAGGTCCACTAAGCAACTAAAATGCTGAATCATAGGTTTCATCCTGTAACGTTTTTACACATCATTGAAAAACACATAACCTTCACGAGTCAAGCCTGCAGAAATCATTTGAACAGCTTCTTTGGATAGCCCGTGACAAAAATCAAACACCTTCCGTGCCCTCTCTATGCACCCACTCTTCGCATACATATCAACAAGAGTAGTGGCAACATTGGACACAGAGTGAACTCCAATGCCCCATTCCTTCAACTTCTCGAAACAGACACAACAGTGGCCTCGTTGACCTCTATTCCACATTCCAACATTGGCTGAAACAAGGTGACAGCCTGCACGGTTCCACCATCGTTGACCAGCCCGTCAATGACGGAGGTCAGGAAACGACGTCTCTGTGAGGCACTGTATCAAACAGGGCCCGTGCGAAGCTGAAATGGCTAAACTTGGATGAAAAGATATTTTTAACCGTTTTACTTATGAATTTAATTCTTTTAAGATTTTATGAATATGATTTGACATGAATAAAGAACTAAACCATGTACAATTTTTTAAATTAATTAAGAACACTAAATTACAAATACTTCGAAATATATTTTTATTAATTAAATTAATTTTGCTTATACGTATATTTAAATGTATTAATTATCATTTTGTATTGATAAAAAAATTGTTTCAATATATAATTTTATTAAACACTTTTAGTTCAATAAGTCATTTTACTATTTTTTTAATTTCTTAATTAGATTTTGTCAAACATAACTTCAATTATTATCATGCAATCCTTATAAGATGTTTTCGATTTTAATATTTGCCATCATCTTAACCCCATTGTGACTGTTTTATCACGATTCATTTAAAGAATTTAACTCTTTGCGCTCTCAAACTTATGTTCCCTGAAGTTATGTATAATTTAATCATGGTTGTGTTTAATCTCAATTAAGCTTAATAATTAGCCGGGCTAACTTTGAAATTTTTTTTAACCTTTAATTATCACGTTTAACATATTTCTACACGTTTATTTGTATAGGAAAAAAAATTAACACAAATTAGGAGAGGAAAATTAATGATAAGAACATGCAATATATTATATTATGAAAAAACACAATTATATTAACTGTGAAGAAATGAAATTAGTGGATGATGTAATATTTTATTGATGAAGTTGCATTATCTGATGGAGATAGAAGGGATTGATTCAGAGGGGATCATCATCGCAGAATTTGCATTTGCATTTCTTGAAGAAGAAAGCACATTGCCCTGAGATTGCATTATCTTCGGCCTGGCAATGGCGGTTGCAAACCGCAGAATGGAAGCATCTTGCATGGGGCCAGGTTTTACTGGTGCGCCAACAATTGCCTCTTCCTTCATTCCCTTCCGAAGCTGTCCACACAAATAACCTACGAAGTTAATCAAATCAACAAATATACATGCATTTTAGGGTTCATGCAACGGGACTTGCCTGAGGCTACAAGAACAATCAGGGCCAAAAAACCTGCAAGTACTTGAATACGCTTAAGAAACCCTGCCATGGCTCTTCACTTTGCTGCTATAGATTGATCCATGAAGATGTATATATAGCACTCAAGATCCATGCTCTGTCTCATGCTTCAGTGATGATCTCACAGTTAGGTTAACTTCACAAATAACATGCACAAATAATAAGATTAGCTACTACTCAAATGGTTGGTATATTGTTTGATATGGGACCATCTAACAAAAACCCACCAACTTATAAATTAATACAAACAAATTTGTATTTCCTCACCTCAAGTTTTCTAGTTTATTTAAATCAATTTTAATGCAACAGGTTTTCCAAAGAAGGAAATGAATTAGGAATAAAATAAACAAGAGACGCAGGGGCATTAATCTAACGTTGACATTGGAAAATTTTGGTTGTGTTTGGTGATACAATAGAACATTAGCTTGTTGTTTATTTGAAAACGACTAAAGCATTATTAGAAAAAATAATATCATCACTGATACTTATTGTGGCTGCTTTTGTTGGGAAAATTTTTGTTTTAGTGGTGACTTTTGTGATAAATAATCAATAATCAATATGAAATATTTATGTTTGTTCTTCACTTCACATAATAAATTAAAAATATTAGTGAGACTTTTGTGAAAACGTTTTATCCCTTACAAAATTTTCAAATTATATTGAAAAGTATTCTTTTCTTATAAATTGCAATCTACCTATTTATTTTTGTTTGGATATAAATTTGATATTAAACTTAACTTTATTTGTGTCGAGTGTGAAAGGCATGGAATGCGTAAGCAGTACTCCGAGTACTGTACAAGATAGTGTTGTTCTGTTAAGCGTTAACTCTTTGTCCCCACTAAAACTATTCTTTTACTTTTTACACCAAAGACTCATAATCTAAAACAAAACTTTTTATTTATTTTTAGTTCAGTTTAATTTCTACAGTAAATATTACATTGTTATAATTTTAAAGTGATTAATATAATACTCAACAAATTTCTTATACATGATATTTATCAAATTTTTTATATTTATTAAGAAGTTGAGTGTGAAATTAAACATAGAAATTTGATCACTATATTAGAAAAAAATATATTAATTCTTTATTTTATGATTTTAAGTTGGAAATGATTTAATCTTTTTATATAAATGTAATTTATATATATTATTTTTAAATTTTTCCAGTGACTTCCTATTAAAAGATTCATACTCTAGGAGATCGAAGATGGTATTACATCTTATTAGGCAATATCAATATTGATTTGAATAATTAATAATCAAAGTTTATATCAGTAGATTTTAAATAATTAATTTTTAAAAACTCATATCTTAATATATTTGTAAATTTATCAATGAACATCTAATTTGATAATTGATGGAGGTTTTTTTATTTCCTAACTAAAGGACACACTCTTTAACTAAACAATAGATCAGGTCAAATAGTTTTTTGATGCAGAGTTAGGAATATCTTTGGGAAGAAGTGAAAAAAAAAATCCTTAAATTGTGAGCAAATACTAATCTATGATTTGACATAATAAAAATAAATAAATTTATTAATGTTATTTTTGTGGCCGTTAACACTTATTTAATGTGTCACAGATTTACGCCTTTTATATATATATATATATAAAAAGAACTTTTGCAAATTAGTGCTTACTATTGCATGTAAATTAAATATTTATAATGTTATAATATACCAAAATAATCACACAAAAGTAGTTTATAAACCTTGCTTTTTTTTTCTTAACTATCCAAACCACATTTTTTAAAAAAGTTTTGAATCGAGATTAAATTAGTCAATATATGATGCAAATGTCAACAAAATTAAGATCAAAATAGAAAATAAGCACCCAAAGTATATGTATACCTGTCTAACAAAATTTTTTAAACTTGAAATTGATTTATGAACAAAATTCATTGCTCAAGACCCATTTAGTCGAACAATCCTAATTGAAAAAGTTGACCATTAAAAAATACCAATCTTGAACTCGTAGATTGCTTATTATTTTTAATTTTAACTATAAAATAATAAAAAAAACAGATAAAATGTATTTTTATAAGAATTATTGATAAAAGAATACGATAAACTGATTTTATATATATTTACTATTATTTTTTAAAATATCACTTTACTACTAATAATATTTGTTGAAGAGTAAGAAAGAAAAAACAAGAAAGACTTTAGAGATTGCTTAGGGTTAGGGCAGCCCCACCAAAGCACCACCAACCGAAAGGAGGGGCCGGAAAAGTTGGAAGGAAGCTTTTGATTTTGGCTCTTGCATCAATTTTCAAATAATATAAGCAAATCCACATGATAAAAAAACATTATACTAACTTTCAATTCAACAAGTTTCTTAAATAATAACAAAACTTAGGCTTAAGCTGACCATATCAAAGCTAAAGAATATTTAATAGAAAAAGGAAAGAAAGAAAGAGTAATGGGCACAAAAATTCAGGAATATATGCAAAGATTGATATGAAGGAAAAAGAATTACAACAATGGCATAAATTCCCAGGGCAACCAAAAAAGCTACCTCCCTAATATTGCTATCAATAATTAGAATAAATATAAACATTTTATAAATAAAAAAATGTCATGATTTATTTATTTATTATATAAAAGAAACAGAAAATAATAATTGATAAACCAAGGCCGAAACTGTTCAGAGACATTTTTGGTTTATTAATTCAGAAAACCTCTGTGCGAATCGCCGCTACTGAAGAAGAGGGAGGGTCCCCAAAACGGCGTCGTAAGAAACCGCTGAAACGCTCCTCTTTTCTGTCTTTGGTCTCTCTGTCTTTCTTTCTGGTGTGGCTCTTGGTTTCGTCAAAAGGTACAGTTAGGTCGGTGTCATAGCCATAAGATGCGTTCATTTTGTACCCAACAACCGTTTTTGTGCTCCCAATTTTAAAATCACTACTTGTTTTTCCTTTCCCTCCTCAATTACTACAATATTAATTACTATTGCTGTTACTGTTCACTGTGAATTCCTTTTCTTCAGCGTTTATTTCGGATCCTTCTGACTTTTACAGTGAGCTCAATGTTTTCTCTATTTCGGATTTTCGATTTCATTTCGTCTCTTTTGATTTTTTTTTTTTTTAAACTGTATCAAATTTATTGGATCATCTCTGAGGCTCTTTTCAATTTTGGGGGAATTTCATTATTCTTTTTATTTTTCTTGTGTCACCAGTGATTTCAGGTTGGTACTATGTCTGTGATGAGTAGAATATATATATTTTTTAAATAATAATGCTCTTCAAGTTTTTTCCCTCTTCCTGCATATTATACTGTTTTGAAATTTGCGTGTTCATCACTATCACTATTAGATTGATTTAGATCTTGTACGAAGTTTATCTCTGTCTTGAAGTGGTTCCTTAGCTTTAGCTCTTCCAGTGCCCTTGTGATTCTAAACTTAGTTTTGGTCTTTCTCTTGTGTTTATTTTATTTGGGGTTTTTGATTTGGAATTTTGTTTATCTTTCAATTGATGGTCTGTTTTTTTTTTTTTTTTTTTTTTTTTTTTTTGTTTTTTGTTTTTTTTATGTTTTTTTGTTTTTTTTTTTTTTTTTTTTTTATTACTGTTCCAG
>Ga0123340_1003306_pt1 | contig 15063 bp, 7 predicted proteins | sample SirMexnodulemix_FD_89961 | JGI IMG/M metagenome (GOLD analysis project Ga0123340, IMG submission 89961) | Root nodule microbial communities of legume samples collected from Mexico - Siratro Mexico nodule mix | ecosystem: Host-associated > Plants > Roots > Nodule | place: Mexico: Nepantla... | reverse complement strand
TTTTTTTTTACTTTTTTTCTCCTTTCCTTTTCACTCTATATTTTTCAATCACTACTATATTTTAAAATTATGTTATACACACCCATTCTTCCCTTTTCCTTCTTTCTTCCCCTTTTTTTTTTTTTTTTTTTCATTTTTTCTATTTTTGAGAGATAATTTTGATTTTCACTCTCTTGCATTTTTAAAAAATCAGTTTCCTTCTTCCTTTTATTAAAGGATTAGCTTTCCTTTTCTTTCAATATCCCCAGTGAAACCTTTTTCTGAAAGAAAAATTCTCCCGTACATGGCCAACCTTTTGGCATCAATAATTGAATTTTTGTCAGTAGCTTTTGCTTTTCTTATACAAAACATTTTTATCATTTGGAGTAACATAATTTTGTAGTGAAAATGCAAATAATATAAATACAAAGAAAATGTTAAAAGAATGTCTAAGGATATTAATTGAGGAAATAAAAGTAATTTTTTTTTCATTGAAGTGCATTCCATTTAATCTCAATAACATTTCTCAGCCTGTTTATTCTTTAACTTAATAATCTAAAAGTTTTGAAATTACCAAATGCAAGACTCTAGTTTTAAGAGTAAACACTTAATCGGATTCCGAAACAAAAAATATTCAAATCAATTTAGCCACTAAAGAAAAAGTCAGCTAGTGATTTTCAAAAATTATAAATGCAAGATATTTAAATTCTTTCAATGATTTTTTAATTTTTTTTGTGCAGTGTATATATATTACTCCCTCAAATAGTGAATTGTGTATTTAGTTCATGACAAAATCATGAGTGATCTAAATTAGTGACTAGAAATGTTACCACAAATGATTGAAACGACTAGTGTGTGTATTTGCAATCTTAAGAAACTAGCTATTTTATAAGCTTTTTTCCTTCAAATATGAACTTTTTTTAAAGTGATTTTTTGTTTACTATACTTTTCACTATCATCAATATATTTATTCTATTCATGTACATTATAATATAATTTTGATGTACAAGTGAATGTGAAATATTAATTTGAATATCATTAGTTGTATATTATATTTGACTCCTAAATGGATTTTCTTGGTCTTGGCATACTGTTAGAAAAAGATGAATTGATATAGTCCCCTTTTAAATCTAATTATGAGTGTGAAATAATGAAAGCACTAGCAGAAGACATCTTTGGATTCCCTTTAGACCAGGTCAATGCTAAACCTACTCATATAATTCATCATCACATTCTCATTCTCAAAATTCTTTCTCTTTAATTTGATTTCAGTATATGCATCGCTAATGTATCTCATCATCATCATCATCTAAATAATCAAATATTATTTTGAATGTATATCTTACTAATTAAATAATTAACAGAGAGAAAGTGGTAGCTTAAAGAATGATTTACGGTACCAAGTTTGAGAAAGATATTTTTTATTTATGATAATATATACTATATAAAAGTAGAAAAACTTGAACTAAAGGACGTGATGCCATATTTTGTGCAAACTAGCTAGAGAAGCACTAATTCTTGCTCCCTTGCTTGGTAGGCCAGGGAATAATTATTATTTATCACCGTACCACTACCCTCTATTGCTTTCTTTCTTCTTTCATATATACATACAAATCCATTCACATTGTTTCATGTGTTTATTGCACGCTTTTCTTTCTTTCTTTCCTCATTCTCACCCTAAGACTATCTAAATCCATGTTCATGAAAATCATCAAAAACTATCTATGCTTATCATGACAATAATGAACAAAACTAGTTATATCCAACTCAACATTACGTGTTGAGTACGAATGTACATGGCGTGAAAGAAAAAAAGAAAGACCAAAGAGAATTTTTCGAGTACCACATTACAACCATTGATCTAAATAATATAGTACTTGGTCCGTTTAACTTTACAGCTAAATGTGACAATGCCTGTGCCCCACGTGTAATGTAAGTTGCATTCTGCACCTCGCATATATTCATATCAAAATTGAATTTTCAATTTTATCTTTTAAAAGATATGCATTCTGAATTGTGTCGTTTAGAATGTATTCTGAGAATGTATATTCTAAATTATATTTTTAAATCAGAAAATATATTCTAAAATTCATTAATATATTTTGGATTACTAGAAATATATTTCAAAATATACATTCTGAAATATATTACGGATACAATCTAAAATATATTTATTGAAGAACAAGTTTGGTATTTCTTCCCGTTCGAGCAGATTTAAAAGGAGCAGATTTAAAAGGAATGGAGTGCATAATACAATACCCATAATATAATGTTGGACTCAACAAAATATCACAAGACAACTGTGACGGAATAAAAAGCAAGGCAATTGCTTACTGCACCCCCACATTTGCTTACTGCACCCATCAAAATATCATAATGTCAAATATCCTTGTCAGAAGAAGAGTGGTGCAGTGGATGCCGTTAAGTGGTGTGAACGTTTTTCGACGATCATGGTGGTGGGTGCTGCAAAAAAAACTTCTCTGGCAACGTCATTATGAGTCAGAGGTAAATGGCTTTTGCTTTCGCATTATATAGGAGATGCAGAGTGGGTATAAGGTTGTTTGAATATTCGTATCATGAGAATAGATTTCGAAAAATGAATTCCATAATGGATTTGTGTGAAATACTTTATGAAAAACATTTTTCGTAATAAGTTTTTGTATTATGAAAAATATTTTTCAGAAGAGGGAGCGTGAGGATCGGGTTTTGTATTATAAAAAACGTTTTCCGTAAAAAAATTTTGTATTATGGAAACATTTTCCATAATACAAAACCCTCTTACAAAAAACATTTTCTATAATACAAAAACTTTTCACGGACGTAAGATATTTCACACCCCTAGTCTCTTCTGGAAAACTTTTTCCGGAATACCCTAACCTCTTCTGTCTTCATTAATAAGGTTATAAATGTTCGTTTATATATTTTAATAAGATGCAGAAAGTAAATATGGGGGTGCAGAAAGTAATTTCGAAAAAGGAAATACGTGAACACGACTTCGGGCCTCTAAATTCTAAATATATGGCGTGAGATATTGGATTAAAGACAGCTCCACTTCCATGTCTTTTTTCTGTACTCCATAAATTTTTAAAATTCCTAAAATAACCTTAAGTAAAATATGTCATGATTTAATTACCCTCATGTACCTTCATATCTTAATTTCACTCTACACTTCCAGTAAATGCGCCGGGTACACAGTGAAGGTGTGGGGGTAAAATGAAGGTATAAAGGCATAAGTTACATAAGAGTAATTGAGTCATTACATAGGTTATTTTAGGAATTTAAAAAATTTATGAAGGTGCAGGAAGAGGGCATGGATGTGGAGGAAGAAGCCGTCCAAAGCCTTAATGATTGCCCAATCAAATTGGGGCCTATGTCCAAAATGAGCCCGTCAAACATCGAACCCACGAGACACAACCGGTGTGCATCCTGAACCGGGTTTAACGAACAAAATTGCTTGCTACGAAGAAGCTAGTAAGAACAAAGATCTGAACCGAGATCGGAGAGGAGGAAGAAGAAGAATAAGAAATAGAGAATGGGAACGACGGTGGCGGGTCTAGCGCCGGGTCTTTCTCGGAAGCTGAAGAAGGTTCTCGAATCGAGGATCGACACGCCTGATCTCTTGTCTTCACTCAACACACTCTCTTCCTTCTACGACGAAAACACTCCTCAGGCGCGTCGCAACCTCCGATCCACCATCGAGAAGCGCTCTCTCTCCATCAACCGCGAATTCCTCGACGCTTCCCATGCCGCGCAACTGGTAATTACTCTTCCACCTCGATCTTGTAAATCTTCTCTCTTCGCTTCATCGCTTGCTTCCGCTGTACTGATCCGGTTCACTTCTTTCTGCATTTTTTTTTTGTTAGGCCTTGGATAGCGTGGAGAGGGAGGTCGATGCTCTCGCCGAATGCTGCGACAGGTTTAGATTTCTGTTTCGAAGGCTTCCTTAGTTGCAATTTGTTATTTGCGTGCTTATCATAAATTGACGCGTGTGTGCTTGATGCCAAATGATGTTAAGTTTCGTTGCTTAGTAGAATGCTATCGAGTTCATTCGCTTCTGCTTCGGTCGGAAGTTCTTATGTGGATCCTAATCGCTGTGTCGTGGTAATTGACTGTGAGATATGAAACTAGCACATTGCTGGAAGTTCTTAGTAGGGCTCAAATATCAACTACTGCTGAAATAAGTATCCAAAAGTCGAAATGAGACAATTTTGGAAAACTGGACTTATTACTCCTAGATCATTTTCCATCTTGATAAAGAATATACGCAGTAGAAGCATGGTAATAGTATGGCTACGGGTGTGGATTTTACTATACTAGTTTCCCAAATACAAGTTCATACCCATTTTTATCCCTATCTTTATCTCTATACCTATTCCCATCCCTATTTCTTTAAGGAAACATGATATTATAAAGGATTCAATGTCGCAAGGATATGCATTTTATTTTCTTCCGTCAAAAGTATACACATTCTATTTTCTTCAGTGTCAACTTTAAGGAAAGAAATTATAATTCCATAGATATTAAAATAGAGCATCAAATAACAATTGCATATACGTCAAATAGTTATATAAAATAGTAAAGAAATTTCATGATAGTTACAACTTTTGTTATTTTAGCAAATGTTGTGAGGGAAAGTAGCTCGGGATTCAAGTGAACTTGGTGGATATAAAATGAATTGAAGTGTTGAGGGAGAAAATGAAAAATTGTGTAGAAAAAAAAAATGATGAAACAAAACAGATGATGAAATAGAATAATGAAAATAAGTTTTTTAAGTTACTTAATAAACTAAGAGTGTTTTACTAATTTAAGATGGGAACGAGGACAGGACAGGTATGTACATACTTATTTCTGTTCCTTTCCTGATTTGAAAAATTAAGTATATTACCCATAACCTGCTCGGTTAATATGGGAATTCTTTGTCATAATCAAGACGAAGTTTGGTACGAGTTTATTTGTCATCCCTACATGATAAGTATATTCGCCAAAAGATGACCTTAGTCAGGCTTGTATAATGCAGTTAGGAGTTAGTTTCGTTGTGTCCTAACATTCAATGTTTTAGAACTCTCTTAATCACTTATTTCTATAGTTTTATAACTCGGATGCATTTTATGCTCCATATGCAGAAAATAATTTAAAAAAAGCTATAATTAGGAACAAAATTAGGTTGCTCAATGCTGTAGTGTGTGTCTAGAGTTCTGGTTTGATGTAAAATGATTCCTATCACTTCATACGAAGTTTTCGGATAATTGGGTGGTTTGGGTGAAAAATTTGCTAAATTATTGTACAAGGAAGGCAGTTCCACACTGGCAAGCACATTAGAGCTGCGTATGGTTTGTGATAAAAAAGATTTAATTTTTGTATTTGATATGGAATTTAGCTTGTGATTCTCAATTTTGGTTTAGCCGCACAGCTCCATAATAACTAGTTTGTGAGTCATGTCTGTGTGGTACTACAGCACTCTGTTGGGGTTAGGATTTTAAATTTTGCCTCATAACTTATCAATTTTACATTTGAAAATTGAAACTGTCTCATTGTTCTCTCGAAGAGAATAAATTCTTTGTTTTGGTACTGATATAACTTGAGGTTTTATACTTTTACAGGATAGCAAAGGCTTTGAACAGTTGTAGTGCTAGCACTACTGACATTATCAGTACCACAGAGAGGCTCAAACAGGAGCTTGAAACTACCACACAAAGACAAGAGATTGTAGCATGTTTCTTACGCGATTATCAGCTCTCCCCTGAAGAGGTTTAAATGATTGTTTTATGACTTGAACTGTGGTGTGAATTAAATGAAATACTTGTATTATAATCTTGCTTACAATTAGTTGTTGATTATCTGTAGATAAACGCACTTAGAGAAGAGGAGCTGAATGAAAACTTTTTCAAGGCATTATCTCATGTCCAAGAGATTCATGCCAATTGCAAAGTATTGCTAAGGACACATCATCAGGTAATCTTCTTGTCATCTCTATCCCCCTATTTGTGTGTTGTGCCATACTAAACCTGCTGTTGGCAATCTGAATTCTGAATCCAAATTGTGTATATAATTACGGGTTTAATTTTGAATACTAGTCATTCTCTGAGGCAATATTTTCTCTTGTTGACTAAGTGATTATAGTTATGCTAGCTCACTATGCTGCAAAGTTGGTAATAGCGTTACAAAGATGAATGTGGAAAATATTATTGACAACTTAAAATGCTAGGATGTTCTATAAATATTATTCACTTTATATTTTATATCTGAGTTATAAATGACCGAAGCAACTAAGTCTTTGTATTTCTTCATTTCAAGAATTGTTTTGTTGTGCGCCGTTTACTTTTCTGTGACAATTTCCACTTTATATTATTTTTTTCTGTCAGGTTTTCCCCAAACTTAGCTGCTACCTTATTCATTTAAAATAAAATTGCAATGTTATTAAATTAAGGAATTTCATTGCAGCGTGCTGGTTTAGAGTTGATGGACATGATGGCTGTTTATCAAGAAGGAGCTTATGAACGCCTATGCAGGTGAAGATTCATCTAGTTCAGCTCATATGGCTAGAACATGAATTGTATTTTATCTGTGAGTTACTACAAGTATGAAGTGTGAATTTTAATCTCTTTATTGTTGATATAGATGTCAAGGATAGATATTTGTTTCTTTGTACTAAGATCAACTAGATTTATAATATATATAACTACTTATAATTTTCATTTCTAGGTGGGTTCAGGCTGAATGTAGAAAATTGGGGGACACTGACAATCCGGAAGTTAGCGAGCTTCTGAAAACAGCTGTGCGTTACCTCAGGGAAAGATCTGTCCTTTTCAAATATTGTGCAGAAGAGGTAATTCTGTCATGGATTTAATGGACTGGCTCTAAAATTGATAATTCTTGTTTTTTTGGGATTTCAAATTTGCCATCTTCCATGTTAGTATGGAGAGATTTTGCATTCTGAAGCATGTTATGTTGCATCATCTATTGGTGTCGATTATAAAAGGTTGCTAGTGGACCTCGCATCATAATAACATATAAAGAATATTCTTATTCTCAAATTATGGAAACTTGGATTCCTTAGCTTGTGCATCAGAAATTATTGATTTACTAATTTTGCAGGTTGCCAATATGAGACACAATGCACTATTTAGAAGATTTATAAGTGCTCTTACACGTGGAGGACCTGGTGGATTGCCTCGACCAATTGAAGTTCATGCTCATGATCCACTGCGATATGTCGGTGATATGCTAGGCTGGTTGCATCAGGTACGACATGAAAGGCTTGTGGATGAATGCTTGAAGCCTCTTCTGAGTGCTATTATTCTGCCATGGCTTATTTGTTCATCATATGTTTTTTTGTATGTATGCAGGCCTTAGCATCTGAACGTGAACTTGTAGCTGTGTTACTTGATCCAGATGCTATTGTTGATTCTGGACCAAAGCAATTCACCAACAACACTGAGAATGGCTCTGGGAAGACAGAGTCTGATTTGATGTTTGTTCTTGATAGAATTTTTGAAGGAGTATGTAGACCGTTTAAATTGAGAGTTGAACAAGTGTTGCAGTCTCAACCAAGTCTTATAGTATCCTACAAACTCAGTAATACACTTGAATTTTACTGCTACACTGTGAGTTGTCTCATCTTCGTCCCTTTTTCTTGATTTTAGTTATCCCATATGTTTATATATTTTTATGACTTCTCATGGTCTTATAGATCTCAGATTTACTTGGGCGAGAAACTGCACTTTGTAATACACTATGGGCACTGAAAGATGCTGCTCAGAAAACATGTTTTGATATTTTGAAAGTTCGAGGGGAAAAGCTTTTGCGGTATCCCCCACTTGTTGCTGTTGATCTTTCCCCGCCACCAGCAGTGAGGGAAGGGGTATCTGTACTTCTTGAAATAATTGAGACCTACAACAGCATGATGGTTCCTGCTTCTGGCCAGAAACCTGCTTTTGGTCCAGTTGTATCTGCTATACTGGATCCAATAATTCAGGTATGCTTCTCAATCTGTTACCTGTATTTGATAATTGATGGCATAATCATTCTGTGTAGTCATGAAAGAAAATGATGTGAATTTGTAAATATTATTATAAAATTTGACCTTGGTAATATAATATGGTCACTTAGATCATTTGAAAATATTTGTGCTTGACATTTTAGCTATACATGACACCTACAATGCATGAATACAATACGAGTATTGAATACGGCATGTATACAACACGGCGATTCTTCTCTTCTTAAAAAGTATATAATATGATACTTTAAAGTATGTATTTATGCATATATAATTCACAAAATAAAATAAATGTTATTGTAATTTTTTAAGAAACCATATTAAAATTGAAAATCATCATTAAATATTATCCAAGTCAAACTTATGAAACTCAAATGTACATATAAATTATAGTTTTATACAAACAAGTGGTGAGAGTGAGAGTGGCTTCTATTAATATTTGTTATCACAGCACTTGTTTTATAATTAAGAGGTACTCAAATATCAATTCCTAAAAATGATTTCATGGAATAAATGGCAAAGATTATGTATTTTATGTATGTTTAATGTTTGGAAATATATACAAATGAAAATTATGATAGTTATATGTACTAGTGGAACGTTATATATGAGGCTAGTTTAGGAGAAAGGGGTTGGGGTGTGGGATCTTTGGTTCGTGTTGTCTTCTTTAACATGGGTAATAAATAAGTGGCAGACCCTCGCTGATTAAGCCTTTTGTTGGATTAAGGTTTAACCAAAGGACAATAAGAATTCATAATACAGGACTATTAGTTGTACCAAAAAGCAGCAGTTCTAACTTACAAGCACTCTTTCAACGTATATTAAGCACTCTTCTAATTTTAATTACTGACACTGTACGGATACGTATTTTAAAATTATGTAAGTGTATCGGTGTCAGATACGTCCTTGACACGAAAACGTTGGCCTGATGAACATATCAGTGCATCACAGTATGACATAGTTAGTTGGCGTAAAATTCAGATATAGAAGTGCTGCCCTTGGATTCCAACATATTTTTTTGTATGAAGCTTCAGAATTTTCTTCTGGGCTGATGTGAGCTAAATTCTACTGCCAATGATGTCTTAAATGACTGTAGGTTTGGACTGCTAGTTAGTTATTTAGTTACTATTTAGGATTCTTTTTTCTGTAATTTGGGTTTTTGATTTTGGGTTATACTTTTAGGAATTTTTTAGGTGTCTGGTAAAGCTTAATTTTGGGAGAAATAATCACGCCTGTTTTTTAAAAAGTTATCATAGAAAGTTGGCTAAAATAAGCAATTGTGTCTTTCAAAGTTGAACCAAGTTGGCATCTTTATATTTAGCAACTGTCTAACAATAGGCCTTGCTGTAGACGCTTGAACTATTTGGCTTTAGAGTGATAATAATCAATTTTTTATTCGAACAGTATTTGATATTGTATTATAGGAGTGCTCTAGGTTTGTTTTCCCTTTGTTCCCTACAGTAAAACATTCCAATTTGAAGAGAGATCTAGATTATCGTTGTTCATTTTCCGTGGCTGTTATTTTAGTGAATCATTGGAGATCAGAGCTTTAGCTTCCTATTTGTTGCAGATGTGTGAACAAGCAGCGGAGGCACACAAGTCAAAAGGAGCAGGCCTCTCGTCAAGGAGGGGTAGGACGAGTTCTGATTCTAATCAACATACTAAATCATCAGTGGACGCAATTTTGTCAAATAGTAGCTCTGCTTCATCTTCACTGGTCCGTTCTTGCTCCTCTTTTTTTTTACATTTAACTTAATTTTCCCTTCTCTTTTGAGTTTTGCAGATATTTGCTTCTCGTAGGATTTTAGTGTTTTTTTTTTTCACTTTAACAAACTTCTGCCTTTGCTATAAACTTTATTCCTCTGCATTTTAATAAATTTTTATTCCCATTTTGTAAAAAAATAAAGAGAGAATGCTATTGGGCACTAATTAAGAAAACAAAAGTGGAAAGTATTCAATAGAAAAGAAAGAAAATTACGTATTGAAAATGCAGATGTCATGTAATACTTTTATAAGTAAATAGAAACACTTAATATATTTATATTTCTTAATCAGTGTCCTTAGTGTACTCTTTAGTAAGACAATATAAATCCCAATGATCTGCAGTTGTTTGTGTTTGTATGTGCTATATTCATTTGCCATGTTGGTGCATGAGTCTATCTATACCTCCTTTTAAAATCAGCCCCACGAGCAATTAAATGAAAACTTTATTTGGAATCTAGAGCCTGAAATTGAAGTAATCTGTAATTTTACTGGAAATTTTCTAAGAGAAATTCCATGTCATGTTGTGAATGTATAATCTTGTGGACCAACAAATATAGTTCCGTACTCCATTGTTCCAGGCAAGTGAAAGGAATATGGGAGAACTTAAACATATATGTAATGTATCCAATCTTTATAAAAAAAATTTAAGTTCCTTGTGGAAGTTTTATGCAATAGAATATCTTTTAGTTCTGTGTGACATTTGCCTTAACGCGTGCCATGTGTTGACAGACTAGTGAAACCCCTTCAAAGATCTTTCTCATTAACTGCTTGTGTGCCATTCAACAACCTCTATCTGGATACGAGGCTGTCGCTGATTACGTGAATAGACTGGGAGCGATGATAGATAATCACTTACGTGTTCTTGTGGAAAAAGAAGCCGAAGCAATCTTAAGAAGATGTAATTTATCAGAAAAGATGCCTCACTTGCGGAATTCAATCCAGAAGGAAGGGGGGAATGAAGTGGGTACCCCATTGGCTGAGAGGGAGGACAGTAGTCCAGCCATTCTTTCGGAGTGTTTGAAAGCTCTGTTTGGCCTTATTTTGGGAAGTGAAAGTTCCCTGCCGGAATTTGAGCAGATGCAGGTTCCCAGATTGCGTTCTGAAGCTTCTATTGGCGTAGCCAGGTCGTTGGCCGAAGCTTACGAGCTTATTTATAAGGCTATTATGGATCCGAAAAATGGTTATCCGGACCCCAGGGCGTTGGCAAGGCATCCGCCTGATCAGATAAGAACTATATTAGGAATATAAGTTTTGTTTTGCTTCATTTATTTGTTTAGCTCCGATCTCTTGTTCAATATCTTCATTTTGTTTGTTAATTACGTATATAAACTCTCTCATTTTGGATTGTACTGCTCTACTATTAAATGTTTCTGTAATCTACTATTAGCCTTTGAGATGCTATATTGGAATCTTTGGTTGTTGTTGATGAATATAATTTCATTAAAGGTGATCTGTGTTATAAAAGTTCCCTTGGTACAATACTTTCTTATAGTAGCTAGGGATCTTTGCACCCCATGACGACTACCTACACCCCCTACTAATCGTAAAAAGACTAAAATATCCGTAAGTTGTAATTTAATCTCCAACCTTAATTCTCCCTTACCTTCATTCTACGTTTTCTCTCTTGTTCGCTGCACCACTCCCTTGCTACACCCACGCCGCTACTACTCTCTATTGTTGCACGCCTTCTATTGTCGAGCATTGGTGATGGGAGTCTTTTTTTTCTTCAACAACTTTTTCTCAAACCATGGATCGCCGTTTTAGGTAATTTGGTTTCTTTTTACCTTTTGGGTTGGCTAATCTGGAAAATTCATCAATTGCTCAATCCATAACCTTTCTGGAAAAGGAAGGTGTGTGTTTATGTAATGTTTTAGATTAGTAATTTCAAAATATCTTTTCAGATTACTCGATCATGTTTTGGATTTTCTAGAATGCCTAATAGAATACCTAATACGGAATGTATATTTAACATTTTAGATTAGATGTTATGGAAAGCAAATAATGTGTTCTGGAAGGCCTAATCTGAAATATATATTTCAGATTCTCAATTATACATTCTGAAAAGTATATTTGTATTTCGCAATGCTTAATTTGAAGTATATGTTTCACAAATAGTGTAGGATATATACTGTCTGGAAAGCTTGTTTTGAGACCATAAGTCAAAATTCTTGTTCGACGTCATCCTAGAATGAGGTGATTTACAAACCTGTGCGACGACCATTTAAAAAAAAAAAAAGGTCTATTAGTTAGCCATTCAAATCTTTTGAACCTACAGCAGGGTAACCAACTTTAAATCATCACAAAAGCTCGTTAGAATCCTTAAGCTTGTAGCAACTGACTACAAACTAGCAACTAATTGGAAAAAAAACGCAATCAAAAGCAAGAAAATTGACAGAAGGAGGAGAAACCATTGAGATAAATCATGAAAGATAGAATGGTTATTTTAAAAATTATGGGATACAAGAAGAAAAACATAATTAGGGTTAATTTGGTCCATTTTGAGTTTTTTTTTTCTGTTTTAATTTGGCCCACTAGTATTATGTTTACGGTATTAATCCACGTAACATTGTTTACTTTACACAGTAAGTAATATTTATAATGAGAATTCAACTTCTATTTTTTTAAAAACCTGAAATAAAAAAATTTAAAATTTAAAATATAATAATTAAATATTTAATATTTTATGACTTGTTTATAATTAAAATTTGTTTTCTGTAAAATTCAAATGATTGTTAGATATAATTTGATATTGGGATTTTGTTAAAAGAATATCAAGTTATTTGATAATAACAATTAGAAATTGAAATATTAATTTAAATTAATTGGTTGAGTCCATTTATAATTAAATATATTAATATAAAATTAAATGTATTGTAATATCTTGTTTGCAATAATTAATTGATGTTATAGATTTAAATTAAAGAAATAGGTTCTAAGATATATTTCGATAATAATTATATCTTAAATTCATTTTTTTAGAATATATAAGGAATTTATATTCGTATCACATAATTGGTAATAAAAGTTGAAAATATATTTTATATTTTAAATTTTGGTATAATGGGATTTGCAAATTTATTTCATTGAAGTAAAATAATACATTAAAAAAAAGCGGTTTAAAATGAAAGATAAATAATATAATAATTAAAATTATTATTTTTAAAATATTAATAAATGCTTAATAATTTAAATAAATTTGTTAAATTAATTATATAAATATATTAAATTAAGTTGGGATAAGATTGTTATAAGGAACTAATTAATGTGTTTAAAAATAAAAGTGATTTATATTTAAACTTCATTTTACAAAAACCACCACTTCTCTAACATATTTTTTTTCTTTGCCTTTTCTATAGAACGAGGAAATGTTTGTGCATCTTTTCTTATAAGAAACTACTTTAGTAGTGATCATGGTGGAAGGTAAAATATTTATGTTTGATTAAAAATTGTTTTTCAGTAAGTTTTTCTTTGACCTTTTTACTTGAGTTAGTTTTTGGAATTGGTTGCATGTGTTTTGTCCTGACATGTGTTGCTTCCAGGACAAAGATGAATTTTCATTGAAGGGCATTGATCAGAGTATGTACATGTTTAATTTGTTCTTGGAAATAAAGAAGTTAAGAGTTTAAACTTGAGTAAACAAGTTTTGACAGGTAAGGGAAGTTGATATGGTACCAATACGTGGTTCAAGTATATTCAAATTGTTGGAATCATGAGAAGAATGTTTGGTAATAATGGTGAAGATGTCCATAGTGTGATATGATTAGATGTCTTTTTCTAAACAATTTGGCTAATTTGGCTAGTTATGTGTGGTATGTTTGAGATATTAAAGAGTTAAAAAGTGTTTAAAATAGAATTTTTGTAGTTTGAGTAAATAAATTTTAAATGAGTTATATTGTATGTTTAATAATTAAAAGTTTGAATATGTCAATTGAGTCAAATTGGTTTAAGTTATTGTTATTTTGAAACAAAATACTTCATCTTAGGTATAAGAAATGAAGAAAAAACTCAATTTGGACTAATTAGATAACTAGTTATATTTTAAAGAATTTCTAAATTATACAAAATTGTTGGGTGATCAAAACCCCCACTAGGCAAAATTTAATTAATTGAAAATCTGAGAGTTTTGATAGTTGGGAGAGTAAGTGGGCAAGCCTAATTTTGTTGGACAAAATTCAATTAATTCAAAACTTTTGAGTTTTGGTCGTTGGGCAAGTCAATTCTCACTAAGCGAGATTTTTTTATGAAAACTTTGGTCATTGGGTGACTAAAATTTGTTTGACAAACTGGCGTCTTTAGTTAGACGGGCATAGTGGTAGCTGAGCGAATTATAACATGTACTTGATTCGTTGGATGAACAAAGAGTTAGTTGAGCCAAGTAGTGTTTTCAAAATTTAAAAAAAAAACATGTTTTAAATGTTTTTAAATGCTACAATTTGTTTGTCTTTCATCAAATTATTATATTGTTGATCATTATATTGGGTTGAATGTTATTAAGTATGATAAATGATTAATATATTATAGTATTAATAATTGAATTGAGATTAAATATATGTAATGAGAAGGTATAATGTTAGCAATATAATATAATATATGATTTGTTTTAAACATATTTATTTTTTAGATAGAATATTGAATTGAGATTAAATATATATGATGAACGGGTATGATGTTATGAATATGATATAATATATTATTTATTGTAAACATAGTTATTTTTGAGATAGAATATTATGATGAGATGTATTGAATTGAGGACTTATAAAATAGATATCGGTGACTCTATTGATATTAGAATCACATGTAGGAAAAAGTATCAAGTTGTATGAGTCAAAGGAGATTTCTATAACCTAATCTATGGTGTGAAAAGAGTTTGTATAGTTGGTCATTTGGATTTACCTTGTCAGATGTGTAGAAAATGTTCCTATTAATGTAAATAATAGATATAAATTTTTGAATCAAGATATATGAAGTGTTTATGATAATTAATGTGAATAATATCCTGACAAGAGATGTGGAAAGTGTAATGATAATTAAATATTTTCTAATATTAATTAATTAATAATTAAGATTGTATTTATTAAGAAATAAAAATAATTGAATATAATATACAAGTATGATTTAATATATATACTTCTATAAAAAATTTAAAACTCTAACTTATATTATTGTGTGATTATATTATTTGTCAACTAGAATAATAATGTGTTATACAAAAGCATATAAAGTTGTAAGACGACATCTTAATAAAAGTAAACTGAAATAGATAAAAAGAACTTATATTTTATAGTTATTATTTTTTTCAAAATATATATATATATATA
>Ga0123340_1003302_pt1 | contig 15067 bp, 13 predicted proteins | sample SirMexnodulemix_FD_89961 | JGI IMG/M metagenome (GOLD analysis project Ga0123340, IMG submission 89961) | Root nodule microbial communities of legume samples collected from Mexico - Siratro Mexico nodule mix | ecosystem: Host-associated > Plants > Roots > Nodule | place: Mexico: Nepantla... | reverse complement strand
AATGCTTTTACTATTTTAATTTTTATTATCGTTAAATATTTCAATAAAAAATTGCTCTTGAAATTAATTTACATACGTGTCAATTAGGTTTTAAATTATTTAAAATTAATTATTTTTAACTCCAAAACATATTGGTCAATAATAAGAGATGTAATTAAAGAAATAGATAAATATAGAGTCAAAAAATTGAAAACATTACAAAACTTTATCATATTATTAAACTTATGTTAGTAAAATTGATTGAGTAGAATACGTGAATTGTTGTAAATTTTCTGTCATATATTTATTTTTTATGGATAAAAACTATTAAACAGACCACGAAATTAATATTAGAAAAGGTAAATAAAAAAGAAAACTAGTTAAAAAATTAGTAAAAAGAATTTAAAAGGTATGTGAAAAAATGATAAGTCTTTTAATTTTCTTAAAAAAATAAAAAAAAATCATCCCAAAATAATTATTATGTTTTTATTTAGATATAAACTTGTGATTGCTTATAGACATTGTTGGAAATCATTAAAGATTCAAAATTAAAAGTATGCGATATATTTGAATTTCTCACATCTATGTATACTTCGAATACTGGACTGGTAAATGATTTTTTAAAATGATCATATTATTATTATAACGATCTCATTAATTTCATTAAAAAAAATATTATATTAAGACGTTAAAAACATCACTAAATAGTTTATTAAATGATTTTTAAAATATTATAACACATCTTTTATATTTATTTGGTTTATTTGTCATTATATCTGTATATTACTCTTGTCTGATATGACAATCCTCTTAGGTGGTGCCACCAACATAATACTCATTATACACCACTAACTAAATAGTAATAGTAATATTTAGTTTTGTGTAACTATCCATCTTTCTCACTAGATAATAACTAATTCATTTTCATCTGATAGCATTTCATTAAAATAATATTATTTAAACATAATAAAAAAAAACACAATATATAAATCATTAAAACTATTTAAATAGGTAATGTATATTCTTTAAAGACAATTTAAAAGAATAAAATTGAATTTTAGAATGTTAACAAATATTAACAATATCATTTCAGTAGAAGAGAAAAAATGATAATCTTGTCCTTACTCAAACAATAGATCATTATTTGAGAATCAAGACTCAGCGTTTGAGCGATATTCTTCCATGAAAAAAGTGAATTTATATAATTTCTCCCACGTTAACAGATGAGTTCCCACTTGGATGGATGATAAAACTTATTATGTAAACGATATTCTATCTGAGAAACATTAGAATTGAAAGTCTTATATTCAACCTTTATCTCACATTATTTTAGCAAAATATACAAACAATTAGAATAAAAGAAAAATACTCAAACAAATCAAGTTTAAGTTTTAATGTCAACAAGCATCTCTGTATCAATATCCTTCAAAACAAGAACTTTACATCAGTAAACTAACTAAATTAGAATGAAACAATTTTAAAATCACACAATCACATTTCCATTTATTCAAAAATTGTAAACTACTAATTCAAAACTGCTTGTGATTTGACTAAGGAAGTTTTATTCCAAAATTTTACCAATTTAACCAATATTAATATTTGCAAGAATTTCATAAACTCGCAATGGAAAATAAATAATCCAACAAAAACTTAAATTCTAACTTCCAAAATATATGATTTCTCCAAACTCAAACGATTCAAGCAATTTACACCTCTTCATACATACAAATATGTAACATGTCATATCAAGCCATTTTATAAAGACCTAATTTAAAATTTGATATCACTAAGCTTCCATTACTTAAAAACGCATTGTTGTTGAAGGAATCTAATCTTTAGAAACGATAGAGAGTAAAGGAGACTCAATGATCTCTTAGATCACTTCCAAGAAACTAAACCTAGTAAAAACACACCACAACTCACTTTTGAAAAAAAAGAAAAGAAAAAAAGAGAGCAGAGAAAAATGAGAAAAACATAAATTATTTTTCCAAACCAGATCCCTAGACTCATTAACCTGATTACTATTGGTTCCAATCTGATCTGTGGTTTTCCCCAGCTTAGAAACAAATAAAAACTTCATAGTTTATGCATCTGATATGGGATAAAATCATTGGGTAAGAGTAAGTGTAGCTTGTAGAGATTAATCCTTGTATGGCATACTATGAACCAAGAAGTTACTATACAAGACATTCATCAGCTATCAAGAAAAAAAATTGTTGACCATTTTGATTTAACCCATTGATTGAGGTAGCTATAGAATACAATTGAAGAACTAACTCTATATTAACAGAGTATGGGCTAAAGCCTATGAAAGGCAAGGGCAACTAAAGCTCTTCCTGAAAAACTAGTACCAGTAACAAATATTTCAGTTATATACCATCCTTTCTCTCCTTCAAAAATCTACATATGGCTTGGTCTCCTCTTCCCAGAATCTGTTCTCAAACGCTTTACAGGATTTGCCCACCCAACTGACCCACCAGACCCATTTGAATGTTGAGATGGTTGACTACCCCATCTGGAATCCTTTGGAGTTGAGCCTGACCCAGGACTTCTTATAGCACCAGGTGAAGAAACAGCACATGCTGATCCACTCCTACCCTTCCCCAATGACTTTTCCCTGTCATTTCTTTTCTTCTTGCACACAACCAACTGACCTGGATGAGTAAGCATTGGAGGGCTGCCACTTCCAGTTTTGGACTCCTTCAAATGACCTTTGAACCTTGTGCTTTCGCCATTAGAAGCAGCTCCACTTTGTGGTGGCTTCTGTGAAGGGATTGGATCAGTTTCCACATCATTGGTCGCTCTGTGTCTTTTGCTGGGGCCAACTTGCCTTGGGGATGCGGCGGTACCAGCCGGAATTTGGCTGGTGAAAGAAAGTGCACTTCTTGCTTCTCCAAAGTCTGTATCCGGGAATGCAATTTTCAGGATATCAAAGAATAGATCATGAACCTTCCTTGCTTCAGATCTCACCTGCAAATAATGATCATTCAGAAACTTTTAACAGTTACAGAAATGGAGATCATGTGAACAATCCTAGTCTCTCTTCAATTTCAGGTCCTTTCAAGTGTGAACAGAAAATCTGCCAAATTGTCTTTGGACACAGATTTTCCAATACTGATTAGTCAGATTTTGTTTCCTTCACTTTGTAGAATGACACGGATAAGAAATCTCACCTCATATGAATATCCATAGAAATGCATTGAACCCCTTAACATGAACTGTACATCAAACACGAGCTCCATTACTCCAGTATAATCCATTCTATCAATCCGCTGGTCAATCTTCCGTAAATCCAAGAGACTGTTCCCAGATCCACCCGCATACCCAGAATTCTCAATTCTCTTCCACAAATCTGTTAGCAAAGGTACAATCTGATGGCCTTCCTTGTCTATTTTCCTTTGGAGCTTGCTAATTACATTTTTGCACTGCATGTGAACAAGTTGTGTGGGGTCATATATTTACATTAGAAATCTACAGGAAACATCTCCAACATGGTTTATTTAACGAGTTGAGATTAAGTTCACATAGCCAACAGAAAGTTTACGGGGAAAACAGAATAAAGTAATATTTTCAGAATTGCAGCAAGTGAAAAACCTTCAAGATCCTATTGTACTATATTGATATTAATATTAATCTTTTGTCATAATTAAGCTTGAGATTAATAATGGTTCATGCTTGCAGTCCAAGATGCAGTGAGGTATGAAAATCAAACAATCATGGCAAAGAATAAGTTAACATTAATCAAATAACGAGACATACTCCTCTTTGGATTATTTCAGTCGTCTTATTGCCATGAGCTGAAGATCCATTTGAACTGAGAGGCTTCCCCTCCCAAATTTCTCTAGGGTGTTCACCACCATCATCTGAGGGAGCAGATGTGCAATTCAAACGATTAGACTTAGGTGACCCATGTAATTTGGATGTATTAGCTACTTTCCTTGAAGGTAATTTTTGCTTATTTTTTAATGATGTTGCATTTTTATCATGCTTGATGGCATTGTTGTCTCCAAAGGATTTCGTTTCCGTATCATTCCTTGTTTGCATCTGATATTTGTAGTCTGCCAAAAGAGATGATTCTCCCCGTTGAAGAGATGCCATCTCACTGCCAGACTTTTCCTCAGGCCTTTCCATAGCATGACGTGGACGAACACGAAGACTACGCTTCCGCTTAATCTTGGGTTTCTGCAAAACTTGTTCATCTTCCCCCTCATCACGATCATGAATCCAACTTCCTGACTGTTGATGATCCATGTGAGAATCACCTGATACTGCAATTTCCCCTTCTTCCAAGTCGTCTCCCTTGCAAAAGTTACCAAAAGATATTTAATCAAAACAAAACATAGAACAAAGAAGCCCCAAACAAAATTATAAAATAATAAAAAAAAAAAAAAAGTCCATGTACCAGTATTTTTGAAATGGAGCTTGGCCTGGCATCCAATGCGGAGAGGGAACCAAATTTCTGAGCAGAAACTGAAGGTGAAACAGTTTGCACCAATCTTTGACTATCGGAGGACGATCCTGAGGAACCAGCTTCAGCCACATGATTATGTCTAGCATTTTCTGAAGAACGAGCAATTTCATATCCAGCATCAGAAGTTAAACCATCCTCTTCCAATTGATGCCCATCAGCCCCGCTAGAAACATCATCTTCAAACTCTCCAATTTCCCCTTCTTGTGCAGAATATTCATTTCTGTCTTCAGAGCTTGCTTCAGAATATTCTCCATTTTCATCTTCCACCTCTTTATAATTAGGATGTTTTTTTCCCTTGGGCCGTCCCCTTCTCCTTTCAGAACCCACCTCACCGTCCATGCCAATACTACCACCCAATAAAATGTTCTTTGATGGTCTTTTCGATAAAGAAGCAATAGCAGCATTCACTTCTCTTGTATTGGCTCGAAGCCACTGGGGCACCTCATCATGTTGCATCATCTCGTCAGGCCAATCCAGTTCTTCATCCATTTGATCAAACAACTCCACTTCCTCATCACTCCTAGCAATCATGCGATTTACCTCCTGAAGAGAAGGAACATTATGGACATTTTCTTGATACCTTTCTTCATCATGTAACAATGTCTCTAAAGTCAAACGCCTCTCTTCATGTGTTGTCCTTTGATCAAAACGTCCAGCATTGATAACCTCGTCAGCCATATCTATCTTATATTGTTGAATATTGTTCATTATGAGGCTCTCAACGGATCCTATATAGCGATCCTTACCCACAAATTCATCCTCCATATCAACGGTGCCTCCACTTCTCAGTTCATCCTCCTTCTGATGGCTAGAGATTTTGTCCACAACAGCCTCCATGTAGATAACTCTGACTTCTCTTTTCTGCCCAATACGATGAGCTCTGGCCACAGCCTGCTCCTCATTTTTCGGGTTTGGATCAGGATCATAAATGACAACTGTGTCAGCAGACTGAAGGTTAAGGCCTCTCCCAGCAGCTCGAATGCTAAGCAAGAAGATGAAACAATCTGAATCAGGGCTATTAAAGTCCATTATAGCTGATTCACGGTCATCCAAATTAGTAGTTCCGTCAATCCTTCTGTATACAAATCTTCGCAGATTCAAGTAATCTTCCAAGATATCTAGAAGTTTTGTCATGGTACTAAACAGCAAAACTCGATGACCTGTTCTTTGAAGCTTTATAAGGATCCTATCCAGGATCCACAATTTCCCACAAGATTTTACAATTAAATTTGTAGATAATTCATTAAGTAAAGGGTAATTAAGACATGGATGATTGCAAGTTTTCCGCAACTCCATGCATCTGTTATTTAAAGTCTTGTACTCTTTTGCCTGGTAGAGTGGATTCTTTTGAATCTTAGATTCCTCACCTTCGGGATCAAGCCGAAGGGTACCCGTTGATTTGACCCAATCATATATGGCACTTTGCAAAGCTGACATCTTACATCGTAAAACTATAGAGACCTACAATGCAGTACAGAGATTAGGATTGTAACACCAAATAAAGAGTAAAAGGTCAAGGAAGAGTCCGAATCAAACCTTTGGTGGTAGTGAACCCTCAACTTCTTCAACACGTCGCCTAAGCATGAAAGGCTCAAGAATTTGGTGAAGTCGATGGATAATGATAACTTTTTTTTCAGTTTCAAGCCAATCATCTTCTGTATTTTGAGTGGAACCTTCCTTTTGAAATGGCTTTGAGAACCAATCATTAAAGGCTTTCTTGTTGTCAAAAACCTCGGGGAGAAGTAAATTTAAAAGTGACCAAAGTTCTTTCAAATCATTCTGCAGAGAAATTTACAAAATTAATTTTTTTTTATAAAAATTTGTAATGCACCATGTACCTAATTGATTTATCAATTGATGATCATTAAAGACATCTAAATGAAGCTAACACGTCAATATAATAACAGGTATTTATTGAAGCAAGACATGAATTATTAGTAAGAGGACTTTGACTAGATTCCAGCGACAACAAAATGAACACGGCTAGAATAATGAGCTGCAATCAAATTAACAACATTCAAGCTTTCAAAAAAAAAAAAAAAATATAAAATAGTAGTTTAAGACAGCAAAGAAAATTATCTATAGATAATGTGCTATTAGACCCAAACCCCCAGCTTAGTATCAGCATCAGGGAGGTATGACAAGACAAGGATTTGACCTCTGTTAGATCTGAATCTAGCCTCATCAGGTAATTTTGACTCCTCTTGAAAAGGAATTTACCAATTAAAGCCATTCATATAAACAGATAACGTATCCCAAAATTGTCTAAACAAAGGTTAAGATGTGTAGACAACTATTAATTTATGGAAGAGGCAAGCTAAATGGCTCAGCAGTATTCACCAAGCACCAGCTTATAAGTGCCTCTGCAATCACAAATATTTTTAACTGTTAAAAGAACATATAAAATTCGGCTACTGTCAAAAACTACTCCTAAAAGCTTGAACTAATAGGTAAAAGCATATGAATAACTTTATTATCTTTAACACTCCCCCTCACAACCTTAGGAATAAAGCATAGACAATATAAATGCCAACTGTAACTTCTGCTGAAATTTTATTTTATTGAGAAGAATGGAGTTACCGAAGACTGAACTTATGACCGATTGGTCATAAAGGATATAATACATGTTTCAAGGAAAGAGACTTCATAAAGCTAAAGCTAACAGTTGAAGGCACACGAATGTGTTTAACATCCCCAATAGTTACCAAGGGCAGAACAAGCTTGTGCAACAAAATAGGAATGTGTAAACTTTCAAGAATCGTGAAGTTTGTTTGAATTGGGTCATAAAAGACATCATGAGTAAACAGGAAAACTACAGCAACAATGCATTTGTATCAAAGCAAAAATAGACCTGTAAAGGTGTTCCTGTCAAAAGCAGGCGCCTTTGACAACGATATCTATCAAGATCACGAGCTAGAACTGATTCTCTATCCTTCATTCTCTGTGCTTCATCGATTATTATATACTTCCAATCAATTTTTGAAAGCCTTGACCGATCATACATGATGAACTCATAAGTAGTCACCAGAACATTAAATTTCATAGCCATAATCTCCTGCAAATATAACAAAAGACAACTCAGTATTGAACATTAAATTACTCATAATTAATAAGCTCTGGCACACTTACCTGTGAATATAATTTTGACCGGTAATCCTTCCCTCCAGCATAAAAAATGCATGACACAGATGGTAACCAAGTATGCAACTCACTCTGCATAGTGAACGAAAGGTTTTACGATTTAAAGGGACACTTGATAACAAAAAATTATCACTGAAGTGAAGGAGTTGAAAGATCACCTTCCAGTTAACCATAACAGCATTTGGGACTATTATAAGATGTGGGCCATAGTTTCCTTTAAACTCCATCAAATAGGCAATTAATGCCATAACCTGGACACAGAAAAAATATTTGTTTCCAAGAGGTTCATAAAACCATCACAGAAAATATCGTGGAGATAAAAGGAGCAGTCTTTTTACATCAACTTCGCATGATGCAACAAACTTGAATATGAATTGTAAAATCCCTCAGCTTGGAAGAACATCATAGATTTTTTTTTTCAGGTTTTAAATAACACAAAAAATCATAATACTAACCTGTACAGTTTTTCCAAGACCCATCTCATCTGCCAAAATCCCATTTAATTTGTTGTTATACAAGGAAAGCATCCATTGCAAACCAACCTTCAAAAATAACATGTCAAATCCTTAAAAAAGCTTACTCCAAAAAAAAGCTATTATATACAATTTCAACAAACTCAGCAACCTACCAGCTGATAGTCTCTAAGTGTTCCTGCCCGCAACATTGATGGTTGACGTACAACCTTCTCGCTCACTGCATGAGCAAGGGTGTAATACCTGGTACGTGACAAAAATGGTAAGCATCAGGAATCAGATGTATTATTATACAAGCAACAAATTTACAAAAATCATAACTTAGAACAACATCAAAGCATTACAATTACAATAAATATTAGAATTAGGCAGTTGGCACATTTTGAGCCAACATCTAGCTGTAAAAGTACACCTCACCTCATCTTTCATTATTCCAAAAGCACAAAACTAAAAAATATACAAAAAAAGCAAAAAAATGACACTCACTTGCTGACAGATGAACTGTCTTTAGGGGCATTCATCTCCATAAAACGATTTCTAATCATCACTTCCTCTCCAGCACAAGCTGCTGCCGCTCTGACTTCTTCTTCAGAAAGACCCTTTAGCCATAAAACATAAAATGATTAATACATGACTTCACAAAATTTAAAAAGTACATTAGAAAACATGAAAAGAAAAAAAAGATACCACAAATGAATTGTTCAAACTAAAAAGACGCATACAAATAAATATTTTCTCCCAGGCCACTGGATTTTATTTTATTTTAATGATAAAAGATTGATGAATCATGCCTGCAATCGTGCTGCGGCTGCAGCAGCTTTGGCCGCCTCCTCCACTTCCTGTTGATTCTTAGCAGTGGTTATCTTACTTCCTAATTTATGGAGATACTCTTCAGTCTGGGTTAAGAAAGTTGAGAGGACAGCATATCTCTCCGCAGCATCACCTTGGATGCTAGTCTGCTGCTCCAGCAACATCTCCCTATATCTGTCAACATCATTGTTCTTTAAGGCTTCCATCCTTTTATTTCTGTCATCATCCTTGCGTTTTGAGAACTCTCTCAACATCCTTTCATGATATTTAGCCACCCCTCTGTTGCGAGCAGTACGGGCATCACGAATGGCCCAGTGTGTTTCAAGAAGCTTCTTGCGCCATTGAAATATAGATTTCAGTTGCTTCTCCCTTAAAGCTCTCTGAGATGCCTGCACTTGTCTAGCAAGTTCCATACGCTGACGTTCACACAGCCTAACAAACTTTCGATATGGCCTATCTGGCATTGCCATTATCTCTTGTTGCTGTTGATCAATCTCATCCCTTAAACGTGCCTGAAGATCTAAAAGGCGAAGCTTTTTTCCTTCAATTTGCAACTTCACCACAAGATCTGGCCTAATTCTTTTCCTCTCTAAGTTTACTGCCAGTAAACCTTCAATCTTCCTCAAATTCTCCGTCTTTCTCTTGCTAAGGACCTCCATGCCTTCCTCAAACAGAAGTTCTTTTACATCATATGCCAATGACAAATTGTTGTTGTTGTTGAGCATCATTGACGACCCAAAGGAATCATGTTTCCTGGTGAAGAAAGGAAAATCAAATAGGGGTCCATGGTATTTTCTTGTGGAAACCAAATCCTTTGGCTGGGCAACAGTGCTCGTCTGAGCGGGTTTATTAAGTTGCACTGTCTCAGTTACAGAAGCCTGGGGAGCAGCAACAGCTTTTCCCTTGTCTAATACTAACTCATTTCTAACACAAGTTCTGTTAATTCCATGTTCACTTTCCTGGTCTGACTTAGCAGCGCTCACAACAGACTGCTGCTCTTCCTTTCCAGCAGATTCCTTTATCACAGGAGATGTGGCCTGCATATGAACTGCTGTTACAGCATTGCTCTCATCTCTGATAAAGCCTTCCTTCTTTGAAGAGCTCTTTCCGCTAATGGATGGGATATGCTGTGAATCTTTGGCATTGGCCTCATTCAGCCTTGGCTGTTCAGCCACAATATTTCCAGCAGATCGCTCTTGATTTTGTGCTCCTCCAGAATGAATTGGCTGCTGCACTTGCAAATCAAGAGGTGGTGGATTGATGGACCGCAGAAGTTCTTGGGGAAGTGCACCTTCTCCTTTCTATCAACAACAGGGAACAAAAATCAGTGAGCACAATCTCCATTAAATATTATGCAGTACATGTTCATTTCACTGGGTATGCATAAATAGCACAAAAAAACATAAAGGAAGCAGCAGACAGAATGAAGAAGGAAAGAAGATATTAAACCTTTAGACGCCTAAATGCTAGTATTTGTGCCTTAAGAACATGAAGCTGTTGTTTGGTGAAACCATTTCTTTGTTGAGGTGTCTGAGATGGCCCTGCTTGAGTTCTAGTGTAATTTCCTGATCCACCTTCATTTGTCAGACCTCCAGCATGAGAAGCAGATTGGTTTAATTGCCTCATGTACTGCATTTTTGCCGGTTCTGAAGAAGATGATGAAGCTTTTGCATTCAGAGGATGATCTGCACCTATGTTCATGTTTGCAGAGGTCTGCTGTGGATGCATTCCATTTCCGGTTAGAACTGATTGCTTCAGAGATCCTTGTGTGTCTCTGCTATGAAGACTGAATTGCTGCACTGCCGTGTCACTGGAGGTACCGGCTATACCAGCACTGATTGGTGGGCTCAAATGGTTGGGTGGAGCCATCTGCCTGGCTTTCACAGAACCTGACTGTGCAGACACATCACCAGATGAATTAGCACGTGCTGAACTCTCACTTGCCACTGCTGGAGAAGTAACCTGCTGGCTTGAAACGGGACCAGGTGATGACTGTACACCTGAGTTAGTATCATTTGCCTTTGGTTGTTGAACCATCCTTGATTGCATCAATGGAATAAGCTGAGCCATTAACTGAGCATTTGCAGGATGTGACATATCAATGTTTTGTTCATGTGCCCATGCCTGCATAGCCCGCAATTGAGCAGACATTGCAATCTGGTTGTTCATAGTGTTTGAGATGCTCTGCTGATTTGCCAGAGCTTGCACTGGTCTTGTAATATTTCCAGGTACAATGTTTCCAACAGCTGATCCCTGACTTGAAGGATTTCCTTCACTCTTCCTAGCAGGTGCTAGCTGCTGCCCTTGCTCTACCCGCTTTTCCCCATGATTAAAATGGTCAGATGAATTTCTGGACGATGATGCTTGGGCTTGATTTACTGCCTGCATGGACATAAGATCCTGCATTTTCAAATTTCCCATTCGCATGTCCTGATCCTTTACAGAGGAAGGGCCCAGCATTCCCATTTTCTGTTGCTGCATTGACTGCATTGCCAAAGCAGGCTTTTGTTGAGAAGCCTGCAGAGCATATTGAAAGTATGCTGCTTGTGCAGGATTTAGCATTTGTTGCTCAACACCTTGACCCTGGTTGGATCCATGCTGAGCTAGATCAACAAATTTTCTAGACTGTTGAGGCAGTTGCATGGAACTAGATGCGAAATTGTTACTCCCAAATACTCCTTGAAGACCTGATTGATATGCCAAAAATGCTTCACTCCCTTCAGGTTTTCTAAGCAGCTGCTGTTGAAATGACTGCATATGTACAAGGTTGAGTAAAGGTAATTATTCCATAAGAAAAATGATAAATTTAAAGGTTACCCAAAAAAGGCATAATTGTCATGATAACATTAATACTTGTTGTAAGATCACAATCCGAATTTCACAGATAACAAGATACACACATGCAGGTACACACACTTTTCACATTAGAACATATGATGAATCAGGTCCCAACCCAAGACCCCGCTTCTGATTCATCTTTAAAAAGGTATGATAGAAATTTCATGGAGATTTATGCAGGCTACTATTAACATGAAATACAGCAAAAACACCTTTGACCTATATACTGAAGCAACAACCATGAAATAAAATGAGACCATAGTTGTAAGTTATGACATATTCTGAAATACCATTACCATAAATCATAAAGAAAATCAGTCATATATTAATGATCATGCCATTTTGAGAAAGAAGACGGTACATCAATTATTTTTCCATTAAGACTGCACTCAATAGAAAATTACAAGTAAACAAGACACAAACGATACCAGTCATTTAGTATTCCTCTTTTTCTAATAAAAACAGAAGTACCAGAACAGAGAGGCAGTAAGAACAGTTAATACACATTGACAATAAGGAGAAGTTGACGAAATAACACTTTTGCAAGTTGCAACTATAGCTTATTTGGTTACAATCCATAATTAATCCTTTCTTTACACTTTGTAGCATTTACTCAACAGATAAAGAGACTGGGAGAATTCATAATCCAATATGTAGAAGATGACGAAACAACACTTTCTAGCAAGTTGCAACTGTAGCTTATTTATTTACAATCCATAATTAATAATTGTCTTTAAGAATATCATTTACTCAACACATAAGGAAAGACTATAGGGAGAATTCATAATCCAAAGTAGTAACTCAACATGCATAAATTTCAACAATAGCACCTGAAGATAATAAATAAAAAGTCAAAAGGCGTTCATTAGCCAGAACATCAACCCCAAGTTTTATTTACCCTGATGCTTCATTATCAATCATCATCAACACCTTTCAGCAAGTTACCAATGTAGCTTGTGCAGTTAAAATCCGTTATTAATCAGCCATGTATAATGACAGAAGTAACAGAACAGAGAGACAGCAAAAACAGTTAATACAAATTGGCAATAAGCAGAAGTTGACGAAATAACACCTTTTAGCAAGTTGCAATTGCAGCTTTCTTAGTTACAATCCACAATTAATCAATGTATTTACACTCAAACCATTTACTCAACACATAAAGAAAGACCAAATGGAGAATTTATAATCCAAAGGAGTAAATCAACGCACACCACACAAAAAGAGAGTTGGAAAGTCAAAAAAGGGGGTTCATTAGACCAGAACATAAATCCTGAGTTATATTATCCTTATGCTTCAATATCAATCATCACAAATACCGTTCAGCAAGTTGTAACTGTACCTTGCATAGTTAAAAAAATCCATAAGTTATCTTTGTCATGTACAGTTACTCAAGGAACATAACATGGGGAGAATTCATAATCCGGAGTAGTCAATAGCGTCTATGAACCTAAAGAGAGAGTTAGAAAGGCAAAAGAGGGGTCCATAAAACAATAATATAAACCCCAAATTTTATTACCCTGATGATTCATTACCAATCACCATCAACCTCTGAAAGGAAATACCCTAGAAAAGTGCAGAAAAAAAACATGCAGAATAGTCAATGTTTCCTATAATTCAACATGCACCCATAAAAAGCACATCAACAAAAATAAAGTCAAAGACCAATTAGCAAAAAAAATTATAAGTCGACAGACGAGTGCATGCTGGCATAGGATGAAAAGGAAGCTAGATTGGAATAGACAAACATCAACAGCGCAAGACTGCACCAATCATTTCCAGATTCAATAATTCCATCAGTTTCCATAAGATGCTCCTTGAACGCTTGAAAATAAATGGGTGGAAAAAAAAAAAAGGGAAAAAGAACACAAACCCAACCAACTAACTAAGCCCAGACACCAAGTGCATTAAATGCAAATTCCACCACAACCCACTTTTTCACACTCCCATGTGTTCCAAAATCCGAATTAGAAGCACAAGCAGGTAGTAGACTTCCCACCACTAGTAAAAACAAACAATTCAACCAAATTCTCACAGAAATTCAGCTAAACTTATCAAAATCCACACCTGCCTAGAACCTATCTGCTGTTGTTGTTGCTGCTGCTGCAATGACTCCAAGTGTGACGCCGCCGATGACGAAGAAGACGGCGAAGCAGCAGCTGACGACGTCGGTGCCGCCCGTCCCGCCGGATTCCGGCCCGGCCCAGCACCGGGGCCGCCGCCAGATTGCATGCAACCACCCCAGAATTCACCCCCTACAGAAATCAGCAAAATTCAGATCACACCCACTGATCAAGCAACAAAAATAATAAAAGCTTGAAACTTTGAATAAAATAAAGATACCCAGAAATGGCAGAAGCTCAGAATCCCTCCAAATGTGAAGAAACCCACATTTTTTCCCTCCGATCCCAACGTTCAAAAAAATCTAATATTCTCTCTCTAGCTGCTGCTACTGACACCCACTTTCTCTCTCTAGAATCCGCAACTTTCGGGCAATTGGGGACAGATCTTTCCCTGCAGAGGACCGAACTTGACGGATGCGGTGATTCCACTATTTGGGCCACACGCGATGTCGCAATTCACAGTCAAACCCTAAGGAAAAAAATTATTTTTTTCCAACTTTCGTTTTTCTTTTCCATTTTATAAAAAAAAAAATGGTGTTTATGTTAATTTCTTTTTTCCTCAGGTGGGTGACAAACCTTTCTCTTTCTGCCTCTCTCTGCTTTCTCACTCTGTGCAATTTATATGTCCGAACCCCTACGGTTACAGATTTACGGAAACTTGCAATTCACGTTGCCCTCACTTTTCCTCACAATTACATCCAAGACCTATACTCATCACTGTAACGCTCTCATCTTTATTTGCTTCTTTAAATGTTTTAGAAATTCTAAAATAATTGTTCTGTATCAAAAAAAAAAAAAAACTTAATAAAACCTGTGCCAGCAAATTATTCTGTCTGCTTGTTTCAACTTTATTTATAATAATAATAATAAATTATTATGATTTCTAGGATGGGTTGGTAAATTTATTTCAGAAAAAACAGGAAGTTAGAAAAAAAAAACAGTTTATTTTCGTTTTTCAATTTTTTATAAAAATATATATATAAGATAGTAGAAAGAATTTTTTGTCTTTAAATATAAATATATATTTATGATTTTTGTTAGATTATCTTAAAAATAATTTAAGAGTGTTGGAGTATTCTTTCCGATTAATATCTGTACATGGACATTTCTGTTTCCAATGAGTCAGTTACAGAAAAAAAAACCTTAGTTTTTTTTTTCTTTCACTTCGTAAATAACGCTTACTTATAGACATTAATGGGAATACAGAAAAAAAATATGTATATATAGTATTGGTT
>Ga0123340_1003297_pt1 | contig 15074 bp, 10 predicted proteins | sample SirMexnodulemix_FD_89961 | JGI IMG/M metagenome (GOLD analysis project Ga0123340, IMG submission 89961) | Root nodule microbial communities of legume samples collected from Mexico - Siratro Mexico nodule mix | ecosystem: Host-associated > Plants > Roots > Nodule | place: Mexico: Nepantla... | reverse complement strand
GGATGCATGAAATTCTTGAAGAATAGTTTGAATTAAAGGAGAAGAACAAGGCACCACCAATTTATCACACCAGTACCAAACGCCCTGATGACAACGAAGTTTTCCAGATTGTAGTTCTGAGTCGGTGAATTCCATCTTAGGATCAAATGATTGTAACTCAACCTGTAATTTTTGCAGCAATGGGGAAGTTAATGAGGAGAATGACATAAATGCCCGAGATAGCCCATCCGCCTCTTGGTTCTCGCTGCCTCGTTTGTATTCGATAGTAAAATCATACCCCAAGCGTTTGGGCAACCAAGCTTGTTGTTCAGGTGTTTGAATAACCTGTTGTTGCATTTCTTTCAAGCTTTTATAATCAGTTTGAACGATAAATTTATGGCCCAATAAATAGTGGCGAAATTTGGAAATCGCGACAATGATGGCTTGCATTTCTCGTGCATACGTGGATTGCTTTTGTGCAGCTTGGGATAACTTCTTAGAAAAATACGCAATGGGATGGCTATCTTGACTCAAGATCTCTCCAAATCCCGACCCGAAAGTGTCCGTTTCTAGTATGAAGGATTTTGAGAAATCAGGTAAAGATAGGACAGGCGCCTTCATGAATGCATGCTTGAGTATGAGAAACGCATTAGCTGCTGCTACAGACCAATGGAAGCTATCCTTACGTAACAAATTTGTTAATGGTGCAGCCACATAGCAAAGTTTTTAATAAATTTGCGATAATAACTTGCAAGACCAATAAATGCTCATAAATTCTTAACAGAAGCAGGAACAGGTCATTCCTTGATAGCATCAATCTTAGTGTCATCGACCCGAACGCCGTCACTAGAAATAATATGGCCAAGATAGTCGACCCGTTGTTGACCGAACAAGCATTTGGACAATTTAACAACCAGTCAGTTATGGCTCAGGATGGATAATACTGTGCGTAAATGTTGGAGGTGAGAGGGCCAATCCGGGCTATAAATGAGGATATTGTCGAAGAAAACCAATATGAATTTGCGCAGAACTGTTGCGAACACTGAGTTCATCAGAGATTGGAAGGTGGTAGGCACATTTGTGAGTCCGAAGGGCATGACGAGCCATTCATACAATCCTTGATGAGTACGAAATGCTGTTTTATAACAATCTTTGGGAGATACACGAATTTGATGGTAGCCAAACAGCAAATCAAGCTTAGAAAAGAATTTGGCACCAAATAACTCATCCAGTAGTTCGTCCACCATTGGCATGGGGAACGAATCCTTCACTGTTTTTGTATTCAATGCCCGGAAGTCAGTGCAAAAACGCCAGGTACCATCCTTCTTTTCAATGAGGATCGCTTGGGACGAAAATGGGCTCGTACTTGGTCTGATGATACCCTCTTGTAACATAAGACAATCTTGGCAATCTTAGATTTTTGGCTATGGGGGTAGCGATAGGGGCGTACTTTAACCGGTGTTGTGTTAGGCAAAAGTGGAATATGATGATCGTGAGCACATGCTGGGGGAAGACCCCGATGGAGCTGAAACACTTCTAAAAGGGAGTGAAGTATACTAGCCACGTCAGATGCTAAATTATGAGGCAATTCCAATAATGTAGTATGTTTAAGAGGATCAGCTGCCTGCACTTGTAAGGTATACGTTGCAGTGATGCTACTCATAGATTGAAGATGTTTGAATTGTCTGGAATGAGCCTGCAATGGTCCTTGGTTTTGTTCTCCCTGCAATGTAACCAATTTGTCATTGGCCAAAAAGGTGATAAACTTTTCTTTATAGTTGATCAAATGAGTTTCCAAATTTCCAACCAACTATTTTCCAAGACAAGTTCTTTAGATGCAATTGGAAGCACAAACGCCGAAATACATAAAGTATGGCCCTGTATATGGATAGGGATATTGGTAACTTCCTCTTCACAATGCAACAACTCACCACTACCCACTTCTACATTGAATGGGGGAGTGCGATGAATGGTAAGGTCTAAGGATGATGCAAGGTGGGGATGAATAAAATTATCAGAGCTACCACCATCCATCAATATTCGAATTTACCGACCCTTCACCTGGGCAGAAAATTAAATTGAACGCTTCATTGGAATTCCAGTAAGTGCATTGTAAGATAAATGGTGTGTTTCCATCTCCCCAGGTTCTGGTTCCAGAATGGGTGGATTGGGTGGATCAGCGGTAGTAATTTGTTCTTGGTCTAAAGGGAGCTCCTCCAATGATTGAATAATGAAGTAATGTTTGCTAGCACAATGATGAGATGGGGAGAACTTGTCATCACAGGTAAAGCATAAGTCATTCGTACGCCAGAATTGAATTTCTGCAGGTGTCAATTTGCGGAGGTGAGTTGGTTTGGGTGGAGCTGGAAGTAATGGTTGGGTGGATAGGGTAGGGACAACTGTTATAGGATTGGGTTTTAAGGTTGGAGTCCGGGATGGAGGTGGGATATAAGGTGCTTGAGATGAGCGGGTTTGTGAAGCAAAGGGTAGAAAGTGTTCTTCAAATAACTTTGCCAGGGCAAACACTTGAACGAAGGATGGAGGAGAATGAGATTTCATTTCCCGACGTAATTCTGGCTGTAAACCGCCGACAAAACAGTCCAATAATAGAGCATCGTCCAAATCATTAAAAGCCTCAAAGTAATTTGCTACTGAACTCGTTTGGCACAGTTTCAAGAGCTCTTCATGAGGATTATCGAATTGGGATGGACCAAATTGAAGTTGTATTCGCTATTGACAAAGATAACTAGTCTGGTGCCCGTTCAGTTCTCAAGAAGTTGGAACCATGCTAGAGCCTTCCCTTCCAGATTGACGGCAACGAGATCTAGCTTTTGATCCTCTGGCATGTCATATATTTTAAAGAAACGATCCGCACGATATATCCACTGCATTACATCGTCACCACCTGCAAAACGTGGAAAATCCACCTTCATTTGTCGTGGAGGAGCGAAGCTGGCTGCCAACTTAGAGCCATGGTCCGTACGAGGCGAGTGTTCAAGACATTGAGCAAGTTGAACCTGAATGGACGTTGATGTTTGAGTAATGGAGGCTAGTTGCTCATTGTGGCCATTTTATTGTTCCCTAAGCTTATTAATAGTTGCTTGCATCGTTTGCAGTCGCGTATTTTCTCCCATCACAACTCAATGGAAGCACCAATATATGACTGCAATTTCAAATTATAATGAAAAAGGATTCACAGTATATAGATGATATATTTTGGCAGTATCAGAAATTGAAATTCACAAAAGATTCATAAGCTAGAGGGTCACACAGGGATTAATAGAAAAATAACAGCCACCTGCAATAGAGTTAAGAATAAATGAGAAGAAGAAGAATATTCTAGAGAAGAGGAGGCTCACAATTCATTATCTGCCTATTCCACGATTCTGTTACTCTAAGTCGTTTGAATTTTGTCCCCTTCATTTTGTTACTCTAGATCATTCGAATCTTGTCCTCGTTTTCTCTCGTGTATCTAGGCCCACTCTTCTTCTTTATTTCTGTTATCATAAAACAATGTTAAGTAAGTCTAATGTAAGAAATAAAAAAATAAGAAATATGTGGAAAAATAACAAATTTATAATTAAATATAAATAATTTGATACATAAGGTAGTAAGAAAAATTTGTTTTATTGTGACTTTATTTCCAGTAATAAAAGTAATACGAGAAGTTGTCAGTCTTAGTAGATATTATGTATGACGTTATGGGATTGGAATGAAATTTGATAAAATGATATTCTTTTTCAATAAAATTAACAGAGTAAACAAAACATAAAAAAAATCTATCTATTAAAGCCATGACTCAACCCACGATTTTCTTTCGAAAATTAAAACCTTTTACTGATAAATAAAAATAGTAATTTAAATAAAACACGACTCTACAAAATTTAAAAAAAAAATCTAATGCTGAAATCGCGTTTCTACTTCAGAAAAAATTAAACTTATAGAAATTAGTATATTTAAACATCACAATAATAAAAAATTAAGAAACAAAAAACCTAAATTCATGCAAAGGTAAAATCTTACTTGAATACATGATTTCAAAAACGAAACAAAATTACCCTATTTACTAATAAAAATCGAAAAAACATGTTAGATCTTAAAAGATAATAATGTTACCGTAGGATTACATGTAAAAGGATAAAAGAAAAAAAAAACAACCAACAAGTTATATTACCTTCTAGATATGCAGACATCATCATAGTCACCCTTCACTCTTCCCAAAGCATAGTGTGGCATTTACTTGCTCAACCACACTCCATTATGACATTCAATTCACTCAACTACTCAATAAGCCCAGCCACATGACTCTCCCTCACAGCCTTCTGCTTCCACCTCTTACCCCCATACCCTTCTCTCACTATATAAACACAACAACCATAGAACATCTCAAACCATCAAAAGGGTCCCAAACACATATTTAGTATACTACCAACCACTGTCTGGTTCTTGCAAGAGTTGAGTGTTTCATGGCTACCATGGTAACTAGGGTTTCTTTCTTGGCCATTGTGTGCCTGGTTCTTGGTGCAGCAACCATTCCCAGGGCACAAGCAGCGGTGACATGTGGCCAAGTTGTGAACAACCTCACCCCATGCATTTCCTATGTGATGTATGGCGGCGCAACCGTTCCTGCTCAGTGCTGCAATGGCATCAGAAACCTCTATGGCCTGGCTCAGACCAAACCAGACCGCCAAGCTGTTTGCAACTGCATCAAGAATGCTGTTAGTGGCAGTGGCTTCAGCTACTCCAATTTCAATCTCAACCTTGCTGCTAGTCTTCCCAAGAGATGTGGGGTTAACATTCCTTACCAGATCAGCCCTAATACTAACTGTAACAGGTACTCCATCACTTTTTTCTTAGGTTTTATAAGAAACAAAGTATAGTATAAACATTTTGGTAACATCATTGTACTTAACCTACTCATTTGTCCTTCTATTTCTCCTTTCCAGCTTTAGTTTCTAAAGCAAAGATTTTAAGATTCATTATCTATGCAGTTTTGTTGTGATATATCATCACTTAACAGTTTCTAAAGAAAAGATTTTAAGATTCATTATCTATGCAGTTTTGTTGTGATATATCATCACTTAACAGAGTTTTTATACGATTTCTTGCTAAATTTCATCAAAACCTAACTTTTACATCTAAAGTCATATACAAGTTTTACTCTGACATTTTGCACAGTTCTTATCACTATCAAAAGGTTTTATAATGAGTTACTTTTCTCTTCCCAACTTTTCAATGTGTCTAATAATGAGTCTTTACTGTTGTTATGCAGTGTGCAGTGAGGTGGGGTGCGTGGTGCTTATGTTATACTATCGTCAGAATAAAAGGGCCACGTGGCATGATATGGGAATGGCTAGAAGTTGCTTCCTTGAGGCTTGTACTAGTTATCTTGTATGTCTGTGGATAAAGTATGTAACCGAAGTACTGGTGAAGCTTGTGTAGGCACTAGTAGAAGATATAGAGTATTATGGGAAGCAATGATGTATAAGTCGTTAGTGTCCCATATAAATGAGAATGTAATTTGAGTTTTATGAGACATGATTAATGATTATGGTACCTAGTGAGTGATGTGTCTATGTGTTTGTTCTTTCACCCAAAGTACTATAGGGGAAAGTGAGGTTTCAAGACTATAAAACATAAATTTTAGGGAACTGGATTTAAATTTGGTGATTGCTGGTCTGAGCTAAATGTGATAATTATGTATTTAAAAAACATAACGAGTTTAGTTGGAGATATTAATTAGACCAGTTAACTGAATATTTTTTAAAATATTATTTATTAAAATAGAAGATAGAATTTGGTTATTATAAAAACTGGAAACTAATTGTTTTTTTAAATAAATTAGAAAAAAAGTAGAAACACAAATATTCTTTTAAAAAGATAAAAATGATATATGTTTTGTTTTTGTTCTTTAAAAAAATACATTTTAAGTAATCTCCAGTACGTAGATTAAAGATAATTTTTTCAAATAAAAGTCTTTGAAAGAACATGACTTGAGTAAGTTATGAATAGAGGAACTTTGACAGAATATTATGTAACACTTACTATTTTATGTTTTAAAAAATTTATGCAATGAATATTTAAACAATCTCTGATGATATTGGATATTTATTTATATGTGGTTTTTCCCACTCTCAAAATTGATTATGACAAGCGATGTGAAAGTTGAGAGAAAATCTACGGCTCCGATCTCATTGTCTCTTATCTCAATTAATTTTGACTGTTCATAAATAGTAACAGACCGTATTAACAGTACTTTTCATTTCAAATATGTACAGTACAAGGTGTTCGGGTAAGAATCGATAACTTCTATAAGACGCTGAATGTTTTCTTTAATATGTCGAGATGTTGTTTTCGTACGTTGAGCTAAGTTGTTTTTATCTCTCTCCATTTTCCATCAAAGATAAGTGGATGTTTCTGGTTCTCTAAGTTAGATTAAATATATAGGTGAAATAATAAATATTTAATCAATTAATATTTTATATATTAGAGTCTTTACACTAATTTAGCTATGAAAATGGGTTTAAGACAGGTTTTAATCTTTGATTAATATTTAATTGTTTTATTATTTATGCAAATATATGTTTAATATAAAATTTAGAATTTAAGATTTAAAAGTTTATAACATAAAATTTAAGATTTATAGATTTAGAGTTTAAGATCCAGAAGTTTCAAAACTATTCTTAAAAAGGAATTTATTTTTACGGACTACTTCTATAAGACTCAAAGTTTAAGAAACAAAATTATGAATAAAAAATTTTAAATTTTTATCTTTTTTACGAGCAACAACATGTCTATTTGGTTTATTTGGTTCGAGGAGAAATGAATGACGGAGAGTCTTAAAACATTATTTATAAATTTTTTTTATTAATTCATGTAAATTTTTTTTTATATATTAGAGAGGACAAATAAAGAGTTTTAATGGTAATGTCGACTTAAATAATGTATACAACAACAAAGACATTAAATTGATGATGAAAGATTTTTATTATGACTCATTTGATTTTAGTTGATTTAATAGTTAAAGAGTTTCAATATTACTTGGGGTTTATAAATAAGGTGTGAGTTAAGATGACAATAGTATCATGTTTGAGATCACGGACTTTATTTTAATATTCTATTAATTGTTATTGTTAATAAGTTAATAGACTTAAGTTATATGATATTTTTAAGCTTATTTTTATAATTAAATTAATTATTTCTAAGTTTGAAATAGATTAAATTTCATTTTATAAATAATTGTTTTTGTAAATAATTTGTTACTCTATGTTTGTATAAAATTTTACTCTAAATCCCATTCATTTTGTCAAATAAATTAACAAGTAGTATTTAGGTAAAAAAAGAAAAAAAGGATTGGAATCCGTGAATGAAAAATAAGGACAAAATTAAAATCTTGATGTTGAAAGTTGAGTCGGGTTCACGAAACATGGGTCGGACGCAAGTTTTCTCGGCTGAGTTTAAGATGTCGAAAATGGGACAAAAGTGTTGAAATTGTAACATAATCCAATTGTACCCTACGCCACTTGGGCTGGGTTTAAGAAACCTTTCACATTAGGGTTTAGCATCTTCGATCAAAGATTATAAAAATTTAGACTTGGAGGCAACTTAGGGTTTTTGAATTAAATCCACCCTCTTCTATTGTCTCTTCCATTGTACTTATTGGTTGTTTGGTGTTCTCATGACTATGAGGAACTAAATCCATTATTGTTGGGGTTAGATATAATCAGATGAAACTCTCTTGTAATCGTATTTGGGTTTATTTTATGTCTTATCGTAATTGTTTTTCTTTCAATACATCAGTATATTAATTCTATGCGTATGGTTATTGATTGAATACATAACTTTCATTGATTCTTAAAAGTATTAAAAAATATATTTTGAATCTAGAACTGAATTAGTTTACCAGTGAAAGCTCGTGTCTAGGAATAGAGGGTGATTCATTCGTTTTCATAATATCCTTATTTAAAGGTAAGGTTCATTATATAATTGATCAAGAAAGTGACAATTAATAAATAATCCTTAAATACTATTGATTATACCAACAAGTCATTAAATATTAACCTACCAACATATGGATAACCTACCAATGTATCTATATCTATCAAGTCATGATTATGAGAGACACAAATTAATTTTAAAATCCATCCTTCACCACCTTCTATACGTTTTCTTCTCAATCTAAAAGGGCACTCAGATTTTTTCTTACTTCCACTATCAGTAACTTCTAAATCCTTCTTGCATTGTTAGTATTAACCTCTTCTTTCAAAACCTAATAATATGTATGTCTCCCTTCTTTATTGCCCACGTGATGTATATGACCTTTCTTGCTTGCTTTAAGAGGTCATTTCAAGTAGTGAATACCTACAATAAATTATAAAAACTTTATATTTCATTAACCAAAAATGCTTCACAAATACACACTATGTAAATACTATTGTGGCGTTATGTAAATACTAATGTGAAGTGACCTTTACCTCATCTCTTGTAAACACATCAGTCCATTTGTGTGCCTACATTCATTATCCAATACATTACAAGATATAGAAACTCCATATCAAAATCATCTAGACCCCCATACGTCAATATCATATGACATCTTTGTGTAAAACCTCTATTCGTAATATTTCTAGAAAAAACCAGTTTATGTTAGCTTCAAAGGATATGGATACAAGGCTTCTAGAAGGAAACTGATATCAATTATGTGATTCTCTCTTTATGACAGAATCAAATTACCATCAATTATGTTTATTTGGTTTTATGACATTATCATATTGTAATAATTTTATTTTGTTTTCTTTATTTAGCTATACCCAAAATGGGTACATTACTTGTATATATTCAATTCTCTACTTTTGATCAAAATAAGAAAAAATAAAGAATATTTTCATTATCATATCCCTTGTTCATTTTTGTTCATATCTTTATTTTCATTATATGGTATCAGAGCTAGAGAAAGAAGTAACCTTATAGTGGTCATTTTTGCTACTGGAGAGAAAGTTTCAAGGTAGTCAATGCACTTTATTTGTGTGTATCCCTTTGCCACTAACCTTGCCTTATACCTTTCAATAGTTCCATCAGCCTTATACTTTATTTTGAATACCTATTTTTAACCTATGATAGTTTTGTCCTTAGGCAGAACAACAGTCTCCCATGTTTGATTTGACTCCAAAACAGATATCTCACATTGTATAGCCTCTCTTCAACAGTCTTGTTTCACGACTTCAGAATAAGTGTTTGGCTTAACATGTGAAGAAATAGACATAGCAAAAGAAGGTGATAATTTATTATAAGGCAAAAATGAATTCAAAGGATATTTAACTTTTGAAGATGTATTCGAAACATTGAGATTACAATGATAATCCTTTAGATACTCAGGTGGTCTTTTTGTTCGGGTACTCATTCAAATTGATTGTATTGTTTCATGAGCTTCATAAGGTTTTGGTCACATGAGAGCAAATTTCTTCTAAAACCTCAATGTTTGATTCATGGTCATTATTACTATTGTCTTCTACATTATCACAGGATGTAATGGGTATAAAAAATGGCTTCTGATGGTTGACTCAAAACAGGTTGGTTTTCAATAAAAGGATTTTGATAAAGAATAAGACTGTCAATTTTATTGCTAGTATCCTCAACCTTTTGATATGAAAAAATATGTTCATAAAAATCAACATCCCTAGACACAAAAATTTCTCTGGATTGAATATTCAACAAAACATATCCTTTCATTTCTGTTTTAAAACCAATAAAAACACATTTTGATGCCCTTGGATCAAACATTTTTTTTATTTGTTGGCAAAGTACTAGAATAACATAAAGACCCAAACACCTTTAATTGATTAAAATCTGCTGCAGTTTTGTAAGGCATTTTATGAGAAGAAAAATCATTTAAAACAGGTGTGGGAAACATGTTTATAATATGCACAACATGTATAACAGAATATGACTAATAAATTTTGGGTAAATGAGACTGTATCATGAGAGCTCTTGCTACATTTAAAATATGACCATGTTTCCTTTCAGCCTTACTATTTTGTTGCGAAGTATTAACACTAGACATTTGATGTACTATTCCTTTGTTGGCAAAGAAATTAGTCATAAAAAAGTCAGTCCCATTTATTATTTTAGTTGTTGTCTCAAATTGTGTTTGAAAAAAAGTGACAACTTTTCAAATTTTTGACAACTTTAGATTTTTGTTTTAAAAGAAAAATTCATGTGTACCTCGAATAATCATCAACTATGGTCAAGAAATATTTATGACCATGAATTGATGGTATTGAGTATGGTCCCCATAGATTAACATGAATCAAATCAAAACATTTTTTAGATTTAGATGTACTAAGAGAAAAGGGAAGTCTTTTTTGCTTTACAAAATGACAAACAAAAGATTTGTTATATTTAACAAAAGGAAATTTATTTTTGATAACATTAATAGATTTGTTTGAAACATGCCCTAACCGAAAATGCCAAAGGTTTTCGAGATCACTAGTAGTAAAATTGACAGTATTGGTGATATGTGAAGATTTGACAAGTTTGATTTGAAGGTTTTGATTAGAAGGGATCCTGAGTATATAAAGTCTATCTTGCATCTCAACACAACCAATCATTCTCAAAGAGTTCTTATCTTGAACGTGACAACCACTATAGTCAAATGTAATTACACATGATAAATTATCAATCAATTTTGCTACTGAAACAGATTAAACGTGAGATTAGGAATATAAATAACATTATTTATGACATGATTTTGATTGAGAAAAACACTTTCAGAATAATTAGCAATAACTTGATTTCCGTTTGGTAATTTGACACTGATAGGATTAATTTGATGATATGAAGTGAAATGAGTCAGAGATGAACAAATGTGGTCAGTAGCACCACTATCAATAATCCAAGAACTAAAATAAGAAAGAGATTTGTTACTAATATGTGTTGTCTCAGTAAAATCAATTTGCTGAGAATGTACTTTCGACCTTGAACCTTCATGATTTTGTTGGTTACTATTACAATTTGTTTTTTTTTTTTTAAAAAAAACTTGAACTAAGGTGGAAAACAATGTTTTCTATAACATGTATCAATCATACGTTCTATCTTTCTACAGTGACTGCAAACTTTAGAAGCATATCGTCTTTCATAACTATTGCTTCTGCTAGTATCAATCATGAACTGATCACCAAAAAATTATTTCTCTTGTTGTGTATCGAGAGAATAAATTATATTCAAGAATGATAAGGGGTCTTGTGAGATATCAACAAATTCAGTCATGAGTAAATATAGCAATTGGAGCTCTCAAATTAGAGCTCTGATACCATAATATGAAAATAAAAAGATTAACAAACTCAGTATTTCACGAACGTACAAAACATATAGAAATATTGTCACATTAGAAAAAATTTAAAAAAAAGATCTCATAATAAATGCATTATTTGTGTATATTATGTATATTCAGTTCTCTACTTTTGATTAAAATAAAAAAATAAAGAATATTTTCATTCTCATATCTATTGTTTATTTTTATTATTTTTTTTTATTTTCATAATAGATAAAAATTAAAAATAAAAACTTAAAATATTTTGTAAAGTAAAATTCTAAACAAAAATTTTATTTTCTGGAGAGTAAGTCCATAAGTAACTATTATGAATTCTAGAATTAAAATTACACTTTTAGAATTACTTTTGTAGAAGTCAATCACTATTATGGATTTTGTGTAAAAAAAAATCCAATTTTAGAACACATGCCACCATATGATTCTAGATGAAGGCTTATGAAAATCTATTTAACTTTTAATTTTGAAACGCTTTTATATAATTTCTGAAAACGACTTTCTAGAACGTACTGCATAGTTTTCCGGGAAAATGTTTTCAAAATACAATGTGAATCACTCTCATACTATTTTGAATTGTATTTATCCAGAATGTGTTCCACAAATACGTTCTAGAATAACTGCTCTACAAGCCTTTATTTTTTACTCCGAAATTTAGAAACGTTGTTTCCACCATTTTAGCCAAAACTACTAAAGAAAACAAGCCTTCCATACCTTAAACCACCCGTCCTTACTTGTGTAGAATACCACTAGTTCCACCACATATCACTAGAACTATTCCATTCCTCCACAACCGACCTTTAGCCAGCACCACCAACCAAGTCTTCCATGGAGTTCGTGCCTTTCAAATAAAATTCCCAACAACTAAATTGGTATTTCAGAAATTGTGGGGTGCAGGTAAATATTGATGGGTGCAGGAAGCAAAAGCCTCCTACGACTGTTGAAGACCATGCAGAGTAAATCCAAAATCTTTCCTGTTTACGCATCGTCGTGAGTGAAATCTTCGGCAAGGGAGCATGTGATTTTAAACTTAGCACTCGTCAAACACTATCTAGTAAATGATCATGGTACGCTTTTATGGTTTGAAGGATTGTAGGAAACATGTTTAATGTTTTTTTTATAGTAAAGTTGATTGAGTTGAGTAGGTTGTTTGTGGAGATTTTTTTTAAGGTGGTGATGTTGGAATAGCAAACTCTATTCTAAAACTTAAATTGAACTTCTAGAAACAATATTTCATATTTGTTTTTTACACTCTCAAAAATTATTTCAAGATATCAATTCTAAAAATTATTTTTATATTCCAAAATATGTTCTCAAAAATTATTTCAAAATATCAATTCTGAAAATTATTTTTATATTCCAAAGTCTGTTCCAAAATGTTAATTTTAGAAGTTATATTTATACTTTCAAAGACTCTTATTTTAAAAATATGATGAGATGCAGGAAGAAAATGAGGGATGCAAGAAGAAATTGCCTCGAACATATCTAATTAGATTTATTCATGTGTCACTTGAAAAATATCATCTACGGCTTTAATTGATCTTCAAACCTGAAACCAAGTAAACATAAATTCTAGGTCGAAGTAACAAGTTACGCATTTATTCTAGAAAATTATGTGGTTATCGGTCATGAGATATTTTTCTTTAAAATATGATATCTTTTCAAATTTCAGATTCTGTATAATGCGAGTTTTTATCTTTTCTTAAAATATTTATTTAATGGAGAAATAAGAAAAAACGAAATAGATCACTTTTGAAGGAACATATATTTTCCTGTTTTTTCGGCTATGAAAAAGTAGTTTTCTTTTTCTAATTCAAAGAACAGGGAATGCTACTCAATTCGAGTTTCCCATCCTTCTCTCAAATCTATGTAATTTTATGAGCTAAAGATATTCATTCAAATTTTAATTCAAGATATATTAATTCATCATTAGTTGTTGAAGTCTATTTTAAAAAATCAGGGTTAACTAAAGTTTTTCTTGCGATCATTTGATTTGAATTAAGGTTTCATTTGAATTCAATTTTTAGCCATTGAATTGCAATATCATTAAATTGAGATTAACTTATTGAGTACTGTTAAATTTCTCTTAATTGTTTTAGGTTTCTAATTATCTGATAAATTTTCTTTCTTTAATTTCTATTTTATTTATTTTAATTCTCAAATTCTCTTAGTCCTAAATTTGGTGTTGATTAATTTCTCTTAAAGAAATGATTTTGTTTACTTACTTTGTACTATAACAATTAGGTTTAAATTTTTAAGCCATATATGACATTAAATTACCTATTTGAGGTTTTTCTTTTTTCATTAAGGATTAGTAGTTTAGAATCACTCCGATGGCAGGTAGTACTATATTTCTAGCATTCTCGATTAATATGATGTGGTTTTGCACTGTACTTATTCCTGTTTTGTGTTATTTTGTAAAATAAAAAGATTGATTTATAGTTCATAACTTTCTTGTATAAGGTTGAAATATTTTTCAAATTTTCTGTTTTATATTTATTTACTTATTGTTGAAAAAAAATTTTTGCGGTTGAGATATTCTCAATCAAAATAAAATTTTCAATTAAGTCATATATTAAATGAGTGTATACATAGTTAAGATGTTCTTGGTTAAGAATTAATTTCCAATCAAGTAAATATCATCATTATTTCTTTTTTCTTGAGTCTGTCACATATATATAATTTGATAATCAGTAAAAGAAAATATTACCTTCAAGCCATAACCTCTTACATTCGAAAAATGACTTTAGCATAGATATTGTTTGTTTTTTTTTTTATATATCTCTCTCTTTTAATACCGAAGTTTCTTTTGCAGATATATATCCCTCTTTTATTATATTAAAAATAAATTTATACCTTCTTTGTCGATATATATTCGTTTTTTATTATAGTGAAAATAAATTTATACCGACACCAAGAAGAAATTGTGATAACCTTTAAAATTTCATAAAAAAATATTTAAAATTATGAACAAACAATAAACGGGTCCTACACTCATGTTTGAGTAAAAAGTGTAAAACTAGTAATATATGAATTTTGACTGTAGAAAAACTATTTAATAACACAGAATAAGTAACTATTATGTAGTTGTTCATTGTAACTCTAATTATAGGAAAATAAGAGAAATGTCCAAATAATATTATCACATTATCACATGTTCTTAGATCTGTTAGTGGTGAACTACTATATGTTTTCTTTTTTTTTGAAGTAGTATCTTCCTAACACCCTACAACAAAAAAATAAATTTTAGTGTTTATGCAATAAACAAGTTACACATATATAGTGGTGGAACTTAGCATTATATGAGGGGCCTCGCTCTTCAAACATGTTTCACTTTCTCTAAAGTTTTCTTAGTTAAATCTATTTAAAATATTACAACATATAAATTTCAATTAGAAACATTTTTCCATATAAATGTTACTATAAATAATATAAACATAATATTATAATATTTTGCAAATAAAATATTATTATAAATAATACTAAGATAATATATGATATTTTTTTGAAATGTCAATAAAAGACAATTTTTCTTTCAATTAAATAAATAAATAAAATGAAATGAAGAGAATTCAATTTATTTATATTTTTCGGAATTATTATTCTATTAAAAACGTTCATTAAATATAGGTTAATTTAGAGACAAAAATAATTAGTTATTATATTTATTAAATTAACACTACTAGAAAAAAAAACATATTTCATGCCAATTTTTTTTTAAAAATCGTTAGAAAATACTTATATTTGTTAAAGTAATTATAAACATTTTATT
>Ga0123340_1003296_pt1 | contig 15075 bp, 14 predicted proteins | sample SirMexnodulemix_FD_89961 | JGI IMG/M metagenome (GOLD analysis project Ga0123340, IMG submission 89961) | Root nodule microbial communities of legume samples collected from Mexico - Siratro Mexico nodule mix | ecosystem: Host-associated > Plants > Roots > Nodule | place: Mexico: Nepantla... | reverse complement strand
TCTGAACATCTGTTTACATAATCAACTGTGATTCTGGATTGTGTTTAATCTACTGGATTGTGTTTAAACATCTTAAATCTGGGTTAAAACATTTTTACACTGTAAACTGTTTTCTGGGTTTAACTGATTTCTAGGTTTATCTCTGATATCTTCCGCTGTATACAATCGATTGTTTACCTGACAGTTTAGAATTACATAGTCAATCGATTGAATAAAGAATTTTCATTCTCTACTTCAAGAACAAATCAGATTTGCGAAAAGTTTTTGAAATTTCAATTCACCCCCCTCTTGAACTCGGTCTAAACCTTATTTTACAGTAAGGTGGAGGGAAAGGATTGCCCTAGTATAGGGTTTCTCTTACTTTTTCCGCCTTCATTTGACTTATTGGTTGTTAGCAGGGGATTGCCTCTTGATAGGAGCTTTTCAAACAACTTTCCTCTCTCTTTTTTGCTATTGCTCTTTTTTTTCTTTTCTTTTTCGACCGAGTTGTTAGTCATGTCCTCTTCTTGCAGGGTTAGACTTTGAAAATTAGAGCAATCATTCATTGATCAATATGAACTTTATTAGGCTTGTAACATGGTCAGGGTTTGAAAGGTTGTCTAGAAAAGGATATGAAGGCTCAAAAACTATTTATGGGTTTTATGATGATTTTGTTTTGAAACAAGGATCATTAACTAAGCGTGGCATTGGATCTAGTCAATGGTTCCTTTTTTTCATTTTTCATAGTTTTTATTCTCTTTTTCTTTTTTCTTCACTTTGCGACGACATTTCTTTTTGGTCTAGATTCACATCATCATTTGATTGATTGTTCTATTCGGCTTTACAAGAGCTTTTGACTTACACCTTGATCGACGTTTCATCTTAATGATGATCCTTGCTTAGGGAACTTTTTTTGAAAATAACTATATATTTTTTGGCTCAAGAAGGGTGCAGTGGATTTATTATTTATTTTGGATAATGAAACATGACCATATATCATATCAAACCACGATTGCTTTATTTTCAAAAAGGTTAACCTTGAAACAAGATTCAATGACTCCCAACACATGTCTTTTTTTCCTTATTTTCTTTCACTCTTGATTTTCTTTATTGTCCTTTCTTTTGCCTAGACTGCCCTTGCAGGTTTTCAATCTAGCGGACTTTATTTATTTTTATTGCCCCGGGAGATTGTAGTTCAACCATTCAACCAACCGAGAGAAACTTGACATTTTTGCCCTAATGTGAGACTCTTGTTTTGTCATTCTGGACAATGGTGATAGCTACTGAGGCGAATCCTTTTGTTTTGGGATTTTGGACTGAGGAGAGACTAGAGGATTTTAGGCAACATACATGCAAATGCTTCATTGGAAATTGTCAACTTTTACCCCTTATTAAATTGAGACAACGCAACATCTCTGTCTTTTAGTTTTTGCAATGTCATGAACTCAACGATTGTATCAAAAAAAAAAAACAATTAACCCAGTCATGTGATCATCCTTTTTATTTTTATTTGATTTGTTCTCACGACACCTTTTAAGACTTGGCCCTGATTAGAGCAAACCAGTATTCGCGAGCGATTCCTTGATATTTACCAACAAGCATGTGCTCTTCATTTTTCATTTTTCTTTTATTTGTTTAACTCAAGATCTGATCTTTCCCGCAAATTTGATAAGATCATGTAAACATTTAATTGCCAAAAGAGATAAAAACTCATAGTCTAAACAAAACTCACTGAAATGACAACATCTTGAAATGAAATGATTAAAGCAAAACATAAACTCCTAAAACAAGCCTCATGCCTTCTCAGACTCTCCACAGTTGCAGCAACTTCCACCACCTATTAGTGCAAACACTTCATCTCATCTAGGAACTTGTTTGACATCTCTCGAACAAAGATTGTTCTTAATAGTAGGTGTATCTTCTTGAAAACTTAGCCATCTAACGTCAAGCAAGGATTGTACCTTGCGTTTAAAAGACAGAAACCTTTTAGTGGAATGACCAATAGCCCCACCATGATAATCGCACTTAACATTTGCATCATAGCCTTTAAGGTACGGTGGCTGTAAGGGCTTTAAAGGACAAACCACTACTAAACCATGGCTAATGAGATTTGGCAAGAGTTCTGTATATGTCATAGGAATGGGAGTGAAACAAAATTCTTCTCTTGATTAGGATTTCTCTGTGCAGTCATGCTCTGACCCTGACCTTGACCTTGATTGGAATTATTTTACACAAGTGGTGGCTGATGGAAACCTTGTTGATGAGTCTGATAGATCGGCATGGTGTTAGCAATGTATGAGGGTTGTTCTGCCAATAACGAATATTTTTGCTTATAATGAGGCGACACATGACTTCTCAAGGTTGTTGTTGCCTGAACTTCTCCTTCTTTACTTTCATAATTAAATCCAAGCTTCTTAGTGTTGGTTGCTGCGAGCGGGCCATGTGTAATTTTACCACTTTTCAACCTGAATTCAATTATGTCTCCAATGACGATGATGTCAGTAAAGCTGGAGAAAACACTACCCAACATATTTCATAGAAAGGACTTATGCAACACAAAACAATTGTAGCAAGTAATAAAATTATCTTTCTCTCGCAAGAGACTTATGCAACACAAAACAATTTATACGATTATAATAAATTTAGACTCAATAAATAACCCATAATTTAAATGTTGTGTGGAAAACTAAAATTAGAACAAATAAATATTTTTAGAATTTTTGTATCAACACTTCAAAAATAGAAAAAGGGCAAAAGATGAACAGAATGAAATTCTCAGGGTTAGATTTCAACAAACATCACTCTCATGTATGAATATAATTTTCTTCTTTTCATTCAATAATCAATGTCAACCCACAAAATTACTCAAGCCTGATTCTTCAATAGATGAGCTTAGAAATTATCTATTAACAGTCATTTTCTTCATCAATTATATAGATGAATCTTGCATCCCCACAAAGTTCTTAATGACAACAAATGAATCATGCTATATTCCTAGACACGAGCTTTCATCTAGTAAATTCAATCAATTCTAGATTTAAAAAATATTTTTCAATACTATTAAGAATTTGATGATCAAGTTATAGATTCACACAACAAGCATAAGCATAGAATTAATATATTGATTTATTGAAAGAGAAGAATTTATAATAAGACATAAGATAAACCCAAGATGATCAAACAAGCATATGCATTGTTCACTTCATCTTCAAGACCGGGGAAGAGTTCCACAATTTATCTTTGAACCTATATTGTTTCAAATAGATTGCAAAAATGTTTCAGTGTTGCAAAACTCATTCAATTAGTTGTCTTTTGTACTGCTATAGAGGATTATAGCTTTGTTGGTGTGTTTAGTGAATATGATTGACGAGTCATTATTTTCCCCTATTTACTTGTCTTTCTGTACCTATTTTGATTAGTGATTTGTGCTTAACTGCCTATTATTTTCTCAATTTCACTGTTTGGGCTTCATTGCCAGGAAATTAGTAATTTTAATTAATTCAGATTTTTTGAGCTAATTTTATTATTATTTTCAGGGCAGCTTTGGTATTTTATTGAGCTTGGAAATTAATTGTGTAATTGAAGAGGACCTGCCACGTCCTTTGCAACATCACCACTACATGCACATCAATTTTTTTTCTGTTTTTTCTTTTTTGTATTTTTGTATTTTTTTTTATGTTGAAAGATTGGGCCTGTTAGGTTTAGTGTGGGGTAGCTGACCTAGGTTTGGCAGCCCATGCAAAAAGAAGAGGAACATATATTGTAGGGGTTGTCCTTGAACTGTAGAGGCAACTATTTTTATTTTTCTTCTCGGTTATGCTCTGAAATTTTGTTCTGTTCTTACTTTCATTTACCATTCCTGTTGTATTTTATTTTCTGTACTTATCTAAATTCATTTTCTATTTCCAGCTTCATTTCCATTTTACGTTTAATCTATGTTCGCTTTATTCAAATTAAATCGAAGGTTAGTTTATAAGGTTATCCTCTTTATCCAGATTGCAATGAAGGTTTAAGGTTTCTGTTGTGTTGCTTCTGCTCTTTCCATCTCTTAACTCTTCATCAATCTATTTTTGTGCTTAATGTTTCACTGTTTCATGCTTAATGTTTCAGTTAATATGAAATTCGTGTCTCTGTTCATGCTTAATGGAATGAGTCACAGCTTGGTAGGATGGAATGAATGATGTGTGTCAAGGCTTAATTTGCATAAGGAAAACCTGTGTTAATTCTCGCCCCCTTTTGTGTGTTTAATCCTTTGTTAGAAAACTAGGTCCCTGGGAGACGACATAGGAGTCACTTCCTAATACTACTTTTTACTACATTTATTTGACCGAATACAACTTCAATCAATGATTTGTAGGGTGCAAAGGAAAAAGGTTATTGCAGCTGTTTTGTAATTCTTGCACGGTGCAAGAAGCCCTTGATGAAGGGTGAACCAGTATAAATCTTGTTTAATCTCTTTCTCTCTCTAATCTTGATTCACTACTGTTTTAGAACATAATTGAATCTCGTATGTAAATATAAATCATTTGTTTTTGTAATCAATCAATTCACCTTTTTGTATTCAACATACTGTGTATTGGTTTTTAAATACGGGTACTGTGCAGACTGTGTTCATTGAACTGCCTATTTGAATTAATAATATTTCTTTGGTTCTTGAATTGTACAAACTGAATTTCATAGAATTTGATTAATTTTAGTGACTTATAGTTTATTTTCAAAAACTCAATTGATTAACTTTGTATCTCAATTGATTGTTTCTCTTCTAGTGAAAATTTGAAAAATTCACATTCATTGTTTTGCTTATTAAACTGATTGATTGAGTAATTATGCAATTGATTGAAATTTGCATTTAAAATTTCTTTGGGTTATTTCAATTGATTCGCCAAAAATTAAATTGATTTTTCTTGATAAATACTTTTACATGAAATATAAATCGATTGTTTTCAATAGGAAATTGATTGTTTTTATGGACTAGACTTACAAATTGTTGGTTAAAGGAATTTCTTGAAAAATTATTAGTCTTTTTAAACCACATTTGACAAAAAATTTTAATAGTTCAATTCACCCCCCTCTTCAGATCAACCAAAAGTGTTTTTAATTGGTATCAAGAGCTAAGTCTTCAAAATTATTCAAGTTTTTGATCCTACAGATGAGGGAAAGCTGCGTTTTGCAGAGGGTGCATCTATTAACAGACCTCCTTTAATCAGTGGGGTCAATTGTTCTTTTTGGAAAGTCAAAATGAAAATTTCATTGAATCAATTGATCATGGTGTGTGCGATGCAAAACTATTATAAATAGTGAAATTGTGGATAAACCTTGGTCTAAATGGAATGATATTGGAAGCAAGAAAGCTCATATTAATGCATGGTAAAAAATATAATAACTTCAACTTTGAATTTGGACGAGTTTTTTTAGGGCATCACAATGTTCTTTAGCGATGAAAATGTGGGACATTTTGGAAGTAACCTCTGAAGGAACATGTGATGTGAAGCATACAAGAAAGCATACTCTCATCAGAGAATATGAATTGTTTAGAATGCAGCCTGGAGAAACCATATTACATGTGCATAAAAGATTCACAGACATTGTGAACCATCTCATTGGCCTCAGGAAGATCTTTGATACGGAGGAACTTAACATTAAGATCTTAAAGTGTCTTGACAGAACTTGGCAACCAAAAGTCACTATAATTTTTGAAACTAGGGATCTCACTACCTTGAGTACAACAATATTGTTTGGAAAACTCAGAGAACATGAGCTTGAAATGAATAAACTAAAAGAGTAGGAAAATGGAGACATAAAACCTAGGGGATTAGCACTCAAATCTCCTGCTTTAGATTAAACCAATGAGATTGGATCCAGTTAAGGCAGTAAAACAGAAACCTTAAATAGGCTCATCAGAAAATTCAGCAAGTTTCTGAAAAAGAATGAAAAAGAGAACAATCAACAATAAAAGAAGTATCCCATGAAAATTGGTTCAAGTTCTGCTAATTTTACTTGTTTTGGCTGTGGCAAGTAGGGACACATCAAGATGGAGTGCCCCGATCTGGTGTATAAAGAAAAGACTCTGGATAAAAGGAAGTTCAAGAAGATCAACAAAGGAAACAGGGCCTACATTGCATGTTGTCGCAACCGAGATCACCGCGGGGATGAAGAAATAAAATTATATGTTTTTAAATATAACAGAGAAAATGAGTCACCACCATAATTTATTATGGAAAGCTATCGAAAAACCAAAAAAGAAAATGATCTACGAATCTAGAATTGGATCTGGGAATCGATTACATATGGGAAAGGTATTAACACCCCACAACGCCCGTCCTAAGACAATACCTTTAATCAAATGAGTAAAACGAGTGTGGTTTATTAAAATATTTATCATTTCCCAAAAAAATAAAAAAAAATGCAAGTAAAAGACAAATTTTTTTTTTTGGCCCCACAAGGTTTGACCTTGCTTCTACGTATTTCTATTGATGATGGAAAATCATGGTATACGTAGTTCTTTATAAGAATTATTTGTTTGGTGTTTGGGTATTTTCTATGTTTTCATATTTTAATTTTTATTATATTTTATTTATCTTTTAGTTTGAATTTTTGTATTTTTTTTAATTTTAGAGAACTCTTTTTATAATTTTTTTTAACAAGAATTAAGATTAAACTAAACAGATATGAATATGGGCTTACACATACGACTATAACTATACAGATACGGTTGTCGTTATAAAGAAGTGGGCAGATATGAGAGTCACAGTGGCAACACTAGTAATGATGGGAGAGAATTAAAGTTGTTGTTTTCTTTTACTTTTTCCTTCTACTTTATTTTTATGGGTTTTGAATAGTATATTGTTTGTGATTTATACTAAAGAAGGGGGTGATGGTGTAGCTGGAAGTATCCTCCGTGTCAAAAGACAGCAGTGGAGATACAAGCAAAGGCAGAATGAGCCTGTGTCTATGGACAATAGGGGGTCCCAGAGATACAAAAAATCATAGGATAGAAAACATGTTTTACAACATAAAGTGGATGCGGGAAATGAGCACTAAAACATATTAAAAACGTACGTGATATTAATACTACATTTACAAAACTTCAAGTCATAGAAAACATACCTATTTCTCCTTAAGTTAGCAGTGAATGACAAAATGGAAGTGTGAAACGTAGCCTAGTCCTTTTCGGTATCGAAGCCAGTAATGAAACGTGACAATATTTTCGTTGAACACTCGGTTATCTTTCTCTCCTTGTGTGTGTAATTTTTCTGAAGTTTTGAGCATTCCTAAAACTTCTCCAAAAAGAAAGAGTCCCCCTTTTAGGTTCATGTGTAAGTGTTTATATAGATGTGTGTGATTTTTTATAAATTGGAAACAAAATTATGTCTTAAAATGGTAAAATTTGACTCTTTAATTGTAATAACTTTGAAAACAAAAAATAAAAATGCACCCAGAAATTACATTCCAAATTCAGAAATAATAAAATCAACAAGAATTAAAATGAAGGAATTAAATTCCGAATAGGAACTTTAAATTCTAGAACTAATCAAATACACAACAAAATCTTTAAATTGAAATTAATTTGGAAATTAAGAATAAGAAAAATGTGCAAATAAATAAAAATCACAACTTCCTTAATTAAAATGCAAATAAATCGCATCCTTTCCCTTTTTTTAACGTTAAATGCTCCCCTTTCCCACGTCAACCAGTTTCTTCTCCCCCTTTTCATTCTCTTTTGCTTCAGTGTCGTTAGCTTTTGTTATTTTTTATTATTTTAAACATTAGTTTTTATCTTCTTTTTTTATTTCTAAAACCTTTTTTTTCTTATTTTGTTCTTTTTCGAATTAACCTTAGTAATTAGTTTCTTTTCTTCTTTCTTTTTTCTTTTTGCTTTATATTTATTTCCTTTAGTTTATTTCTTTTTTTTAAAAAAAAAGCTCTCTCTCTCTCTCTCTCTTTTTGGAAAACTAGGGATATTGCAAATTTGAAGCTTGTGTCAACATGAAGGTAATTATTAACTTTTCATTTGGAAACTCGGCTTTGATGCGTGCTTGAACCCATAAGTAAATGACAAATGTGGGAAGGGGAATTCGAGACATTTGGAGGAAACTGGATTGCTCGGCCTCAGGTAGGTTATGATTCGCATACACTTTCCAAAAGAGAAACGCTTCCTGCGAGGTAGGAGTGCTCTAGTTTCGGTGTATTGGGTGGGCTGGATTCAAATGGAATGGTGCCACTTTATATCGATTTTTCTCGCGTGCTCTTTTGAGAGTTAAATGAGAATATGGTACACGTGCGAGCAAAATTGCCCCAGTTTTGGTGTGCGGGATGGATTGGATGTAAATGTGAAGGGTTTACTTGAGAAGCAGTATAAACAAATAGTTTTGATGAAAGTGGGGTTAGTGTGTAAAATATGTTTCTAAAAACGGGAACAATTCATAGGAAGAAAGTCATACAAACTGCCCCAATTTGGATGTTCAAGGGTGATGATGAGGTAGGGGTGAAAGGTGGCTTTGTAAGGTAAAAACGGGATGGTAGGGTATGGATGAAAAAGAATTGCCCTAGTGTTACTTTCCTCAATGTTGCTTTACTCTTAGTTGCGTTGTTGATTGGTAACTTCTTTCAAATGGAGGCACTCTATTATTCTTCTTTTTCTTTTATTTCCTTTTTTCTTTTTTCTATTTCCTTTTGACTCGTATTAGCGGTGATATTCCTTTGCTGCAAAGTTAAGCTTTATGAAAATTAAAGCAATCATTATTCAATCAATATGGACTTTATTAGACTTGTAACGTGGCCAGGGATTAAAGGGTTGTGAAGAAAATAATATAAAGGCTCAAAATATTTATGGATTTATTATTATTATTATTATTTGAAACAAGGATCACCAACTAAGTAGTGTGAAAATAGTCAAGGTTCTCCTCTATAAGCATTCCATTCTTTCCATAATTTTTTTTTTTGCTTCTTTTTTTTTCATCACTTTTTTTTTTCATTACTTTGCATCACTTTGTGATAACAATCATTCTTGAGAAACTTTTTATTTTCTTTTATTTAAGCCTTATGAATTTATACATACTCCTTCTTTAATGGATTTTTCCTATTTGACTCTTAAGAGCTTTTGATGTACTCCTTCTTTGATGGATTTCTTCTATTAGAATATTGAACTGAGTTTCAACCTACTGATGATCCTTGTTTAGTGTATTTTGAAAGAAAATATTTATTTTTGGCTCAAAAAGGGTGTAAAGGATTTGTAAATTATAATAATCATTATTATTATTATTATTATTATTACTATTATTATTGTTATTATTAATATGATTATTATTATTTTGGGATAAAGAAACATGACCATATATCATATTAAATCATGATTGCTTGATTTTTAGAGAGATTAGCAACGGAATAAAATTCAATGACTTCCAACACGAATCTTTTTTTTCTCTTTTTTTTTTCACGTCCTAGCTTTTGCTTAGATCGCTCTTGCGGGTTTCAATCTAACAAACTTTTATTATTTCTTTTGAATTCCCCTGAAGAACGGAGATAAAAAATTAGTCATTCAATCAACCAAGAGTAACCTGACATTCATGCCACAATGTGATATTCCTGTTTTGCTATTTCGGGCGATAATGACAGCAACTGAGGCAACTTTTTTCGTTTTGGCGATAAGGGATGAGGAAAGGCTAAGTAACATGTATGCAAATGCCCCCTTGAAAAAGTCAATTTTTATGTTTCATTAAACATTCTGCTCCGGGAGCATCCCTATTTTATTATTATGAATTTAACGATCCATGCACAAATGGTTTATCACACAACATTTTATTAAAAACTCTTTTTTAGACTTCTCTCCCTCTTTTCTTGTCTGCCCATGTAGGTCTGTAGCCAAGCTTGTATCCCCTTTTATTCTCATCCAATTTTAGTGGGAATGTCAATCCTTTACCGTTTTTTCCCATCCCACTACCATACTTGTAACCTTCTTTCAACATGGTTCTAGTTGTCATTAGTGATGTATTTGACAAGTTGGGTTTTGATCTAGGCAGATCAATGTATGTAGTGTTCACAACTTCTAAGGCTTGGAAAGAAGTTTCTCTTTAGCAGTTTCAATGAGAGTAGGAAATGGTCCACTCACTAGCAAATCCTCCTCTTCAGAGACTATGATTAACTTGTCATGGACTACAAACTTCAGCTTCTGGTGTAAGATAGAGGGTACTACGCCGACATTATTTATCCAAGGTTACCCAAGCAGACAACTGTAGGCTGGTAATATATCTATTACCTAGAACACTATTTGAAAGGTACAGGGCCCCACTTTTATAGGCAGCTCAATTTCACCAATTGCCTCTCTTATACTTCCATCAAAGGCTCCTACAATCATACTATTAGGTCATAAGTGAACTTCATCCCAAGGCAACTTGTCCAACATGGTTTTGGGCATTACGTTTAGGGACAAGCCATTGTCAATGAGTACTCTTGCTATGACGTAATCCATGTACCTAACAAATATATGCAGAGCCTTGTTTTAACCCCTTCCTTTTGAGGGTATCTCATCCTCAATGAAAGTAAGGTAATCATTGGCCATCAGGTGGCTAACAATCCCTTCAATTACGGTGGGAAGTAGAGTGCATCAATAATTCTAACAATGAAATTCTTTCTAGCATGCAGTTTAGTTGATCTACCACTTTGTATTCACTTTGCTGGATGAACAACAAAAATTCACCAGCTTCCTCATCTGAGATTTCCCTCATTTCTTGTCTTTCAGGCTCTTAGTCAATCTGTGTATCCTTTTTTTTTCAAAAAGGTTTTTGCCTTTTCCAAGGTTATCTCTCCCCTAGCTCTCTCAGGATTTCTATCATTTCGAAGCTCGGTAGGGAGAAAAGTCAACCGCTCCTTGTCATTCCTCCAATCCCAGAAATGTTATCCACAACAATCTTGTTGGTGCCAAGAACCTCATCTTTTTCATCTTGCTTCCCCTCTAAAACCTTGATGTCCTATTTCCACGTTACTATTTTATCACTTTTGTATGGAAAGCAAGATAGAGTTCGTATCACTAGGGGTTGCCTTCCCAGGGACGCAAGTGAGTCCCTAGTAAAATGCATCACTAGTAGTTTCGGTCCTAACAAACTAGGTTCCTCACTCATATGGACAAGCACTTCCTCTTCTTGTCTTTGATGGAAAACTTACAATACATATTTATACACCAAATCTTGCATGAAACTCTTAAATTCAATGCACTCATCAATCGAATGTTCCAAGCAGGAGTGAAATCGGCACATGTCCTCTAGCTTATGTTTAAGCTCTAATAAACCCATCTGACAGATTGTTGCAATACATCCCTCAAAGGGGTCCTTATTTTTTTCAACTTTCCTTACCAACCCCTGCTCTTCTTCATTCGTGATAGCATTCTCCGAGGAGCTCGTATGTCTTGATAAGGGTTTTTTCTTGATGTTCAGCTTATCTTCTTGAAAAGACACCCATTCAACATCTATTAATGCCTGCATTTTGAACTTGAGATGTCTACAATTTTCAGTTCAATGTCCAATTGCCCCACCATGGTAATCACATTTAGCATTGGCGTCATAAAACTTCGAATAAGGCGGTTGTATGGGCTTCATAGGACATATTGAGACCAAAGCGTTACTAAGAAGCTTAGGCAGTAACTCCGTATATGTCATTGGGATTGGAGTGAACTAGACCTAATCTCTCTTCTGAGCAAAACCCTAATTCTGAGTATGATTAAAATTTGATCCTCCTTCGTTCTTCCACCTTTGCCTAGGTTGATAAGCATTATGTTGTATGGTTGCAGGTGTCGGTTAAGGAAAGTTTTGTTGGAACACGGGTACTGCATTCACGATATAAGATACTTGAGAGGGTTCGGGCCTATAATGGGTCGAGGGATAACCTCCCCAATGAGATGTGGTGAATGTTGCCCAGACTTCTCCTTTCTTTTTCTTGCTAGAATTGAACACAAACCTCTTGGCATTCGCGATCGCAGGTGGGCCCTGTTCAGTTTTTCCATTTTTCAAACCAAACTCAACTCATTCCCCAATTATGACAATGTCAGCAAAGTTAGAAGAAACACTGCCCAACATATGATCATAGAAAGGAGATTGCAGTATACTTATGAACATAACCACCATTTCTCGATCATGAAATGGCGGTTTAACTTGTGTAGGTAATTCCTTCCACCTTTAGGCATATTCCTTGAAGGTTTCCTCACTTTTTTTTTTACATGTTCTGAAGTTGTGGTCTATCAGGAGCTATTTCCATATTATATTTATATTATTTTAAGAAGGAATTAACTAAATCCTTCCATGAACGGATTTGATCTGGATCTAGATCCATATACCAATTTAAAGTCGTACTTGCTAAGCTGTCTTGGAAGAAATGCACCAATTTTCTCGTCATTGGCATGGGTAGCCATCCTTCGACAATACATGGTTAGATGATTCTTGGGACATAAAGTGCCCTTGTATTTCTCAAATTCATGTACTTTGAACTTTGGAGGTATTATAACATCTGAAACCAAACATAATCCAACAGCATCCCCAAATCCATAGTTACTCCTCCTCAATGGCCTTTAAGCTTTCCTCTAGAAATCCAAAACTTACATTTCGCTTATTCTAGATCCTGGGGTGCCCTTTCTATTATAGTTTGTGTCATGGGCCCTGTTTGTGGTCCTTCGCCCGTTACTTGTGAATGGACGATTACGGGAGCCCTGTAAAAATTGTAGGTCCAGCAGTATTTGGGCCTGTTGAGTGGGCATTCAACATTATGGGAATTGGCCCTTGTGGATTTACAGGTGTGCTCATAGCGTTAATAAGGGGAGCCAACGAAATTTGCCCTTGCTCAAGGCACTCTTCATAAGGTGCAGTGTAACCCGAAGAAAGACCGTACGGAGGAAATTCGGGATGAGTCCCTATATTTTCATGAGTAACATGGTTCTGACCTAGCATTAGTCCAATTTGTGACACCACAAGATTGGAAGAAGGTGTTGTCAACACTTAATTTTGTCAGGACAACATTTTTTAATAATTTCTCAAATGATAAAAAAAAAATCTCTTTTAGTTAGAAATTTTGATTTTGTTCTTATTTTCTTTCATTTTCATTTTCAAAAATTAAAAAAATAATAATTAGTGATATAGTTTAAATTTTCTTTTTTCTTTACCTCTTTCTCATTTTGGGAAAAATGAAATAATGAAATGCAAAAATATAATTACTTTTATCCTTTTGTTAGATTTTTTCCTTCTTTATCAAAATCACAAAAAATAATCAATCAAAAAATATGTATTTCTTTTTCATATACATTTTTGTTTTACATTTTCTTTTCTGAAAATAATCAATAACAAAAAACTCTTTTTAAAAAAAATAATTGATATCAAGAAAGGTTGAGATTTGAATTTAGCAGTCCCCTTTCCTCTTTTGGCCTAAAGTTAATGAAGATTCTATAGAATCAGGCTGCATTTTCCTCATGTTAGAAACCTCCAAAACACCTTGTACGTTCTTGCTCCTGCTTTGCTACCCTGCAATGCTTCCGTACTATAATGCTTCCCCCTCTACAATGCTTCTCCCTCCTATGACCAGCACTGTTGTTAACTTATTCTCCAAAAAAAAGCCTCTTAATTGCTTCCTCTCACAACTAGCATTATCTTATCTCAACAAAATGGTTTTGTCCTAGCATTATCTTATCTCAACAAAATGGTTTTGTCCCTGCAAACATATGCCCCAAGTCAACCCTCCAACAGATCTTTTTTTCTGCTGAGCAGATATATTACTTCAAGGCTCCTTATTTTTAATCTTAGGACACGACTCCGAGAACAAGATTTTTCCCCCTCATTCTCCAATACACCTCTTAAGCTCTCATTCAAACATTTGAAAAACTCTTTTCTCCCAATCACAACCCACACACGTAAAGGAAACTTAACAGAGATTAAATCAGAAGAAAGAAAGAGCAAGATGAGTGAAGCAAGAGAAATAGAGGGCGACATAATAAGAGAATAACACATAAGGTTGGTGACTGGTTTGCTTACTCTGTTTCATTTCTGGTCTCTATTTTTGTTTCTATTTCTGGTCTCACTGTTTCATTATCGGGGTACACCTTATTACACTTACATATTTTGCATTAAACATAATACTTTTGCCTCCAACATGATACCTCGTTGCACCGTTCCCTGCACCATGTATTCATCACCATTCACCGAGTAAAACATCCAATACAGTGGTTGACTGAAATAATAGAAGTAGTGTTTAGAACTAAAAAATTACAAAACTTCCACATCTCAACCATCAACCCCCAATCCACGTTTTCTCCCATCCAAGAAGACCCAAACAAACCAATAAACAGCCGAGGAGAAGAAAAGAGAATAAAAACAACAACACTGCCCTGCATCGCCGCTGCGTGACGCTCCTCGCCACCTCTTTCCGCCTCCACCCTAATCACAGACATCGCAAGCAACCCCCACAGTGACAGCCGTCGGAGAAGGCTAGCCCACCAAGCTCGATTGCCACCACTCCCTCCACAACCTACCTCGCCACAATTCACCAAACATCGGTACAGCCCCTTGCGCCGCCATGGCTCAAGGGCACCTTTCTCACAGTTCACCCTATTCGTTTGATTCACGTTGCTGCTCTTGCAAGCCCTAATCTTTTTTAGGTTAAGTTTGAAATGAAAGGTGACGTGTTGCTTCTGGGCTTAGCCCCATCTTGTTAGAATAAAAAATTAAAAATTGAATTTTCGGTGTTGCCATAAATGAATGTATCTTAATAAGGTTAATGTAGTGACACGTGGCATTTGGTGAAAATAAAGAGAATGTTATGTGGCTGACTAGGCTTACCCAACTCCCTGGGTTTTCTTGGCACTGAATGTAACAAACTTTTTTTTGAATTAAAATTGTTGAAAATATAAAATAAAAGTGGCTTTGATATATGTGATATAACTTAATTCTTTTTGGATTTGTTTTATTATTATTCCATTTTATTGTTTTAAAAAAAGTAAAACTATTTTTTATAAATAGAATCTCTTTTGTGTTTTACTTAAAAAAAAAGACTTTTTTTTATATATAGAATCTTTTTTGTGTTTTACTTAAGAAAAAAGATTTTTTTAATAGAATCTTTTTATAT
>Ga0123340_1003294_pt1 | contig 15080 bp, 10 predicted proteins | sample SirMexnodulemix_FD_89961 | JGI IMG/M metagenome (GOLD analysis project Ga0123340, IMG submission 89961) | Root nodule microbial communities of legume samples collected from Mexico - Siratro Mexico nodule mix | ecosystem: Host-associated > Plants > Roots > Nodule | place: Mexico: Nepantla... | reverse complement strand
TGTGATTTGAAATCAAAATCAAGAACACTAACTCTGCATAAGAATCACAAACCAGTTCGCAACTTGAAATTATTACTATATCACAAAACCATATTGCTTTTTCTATTTCAGAGATGCTACAGACCTTTGACAAGCCAAAGATAAATCCAAATTCAAGTTACAATGAACAAACCCAACTTGTAGTATAGCAATTAAACCAATTATGGTTCAGATTATCAAGAATCAATTCAATTACCAATTAGTTTCAGTGTGCAGTGCAAGAACATATCAGAATTGAAAGAGAATGGTCAAGAACAGCAAAACACAATCAATTATACGAGTTCACCCTTCTTCAAGGGCTACGTCCAGTCTCCTTTGCCCCTCAAGGAAAGAAAATTTACTAATTTCAATCAATTATTCAAACACAATCAATTACACAATTCTTACTCCCTGTAAGAATCAAATACCCACTGAATTGAACAACTACTCCCCATAGTCCCCACTCAATTCAGCAAACACAGACAAGGCTAAGACTTATAGCCTAAAACAATACAATCTTTCAAATTTTTTACAAATTTACAATTAATAAACGCATATCTTGATACAGAAAGGGATCAATAATCTTTAAGAAAAGACTTCCTGATTGGCGCGCAGAAGAGGCCTTTGCACAGTGATGAAGGAGTCCAATGGCACAATGTTGGTCAAGAGTTATTCTTCAAGAAAAAGCCCCAATTGATTTTGATCAAGAAATTCTCAATTGCCCAAATTGTTTTTCATAGTATTCTCAAGAATTGATTCTCAATTTTCCTTTTATCAGTGAATTGGCGCATGTTAGAAACCTTGATATTTTTATAAAAGAAAAGCCCTAATTCTGTTTTTCAAAATCAGTTATTTCAGTTCTGCCAAGCACGAATAAATTGATTTCATGTATACTGGAATCGATTTATTTTTGTCCTGTACAGTGTATTTCAAACCAGTTTGAACCAAAACTTAGCTAACTCATTTTGTTTAGATTTTTAATCACTTTTAGACCATTGTGTTGTTGGACTTCTCCTCAACTATGCATAGGTTTCTTGCCAATCAAGCTCACACTCACTCACACTAGACCAAAGGCTAAAACTCATCCAATTGCTTGCTTGCTTTGTCTTGCTTGGTCTGTCTTGCTTGGTCTATCTTGCTTGGCTTCATCAAATATTTAGTCTTGTGAGAGTACTAACAGTTATTCAAGGGCCGAGATCAAATTCGAACTCGAAAGTGGTTAAAGGTGGACTTGAGCAGATTTTTGTATGGAGGACTATTTAATCATTTCATGTTTTAGGTTAATTTTTTTAAAATATGGCTCTCCTTGTAGAGCTGAGAGACATCACAGTAGACAATAGATAATTAAATACAATTTTTCTTTCCTTTCTTTCTTTTCTGTGTGTTTTGCATTTATCTTTCCGCCTTGTTGTGCCAATCATGATTATGAGTGGCTAATTGTTTTGTTCAATACGATCTCTAAGTGCTCTCTTATTTCTTAATCTTGAGGTTCATGTTTTGTAATTCTTCCCATAGTTACATGATCAATTTCTATTTTAATTTAATTTTTAGATTTAACAATTGGATTAATTTAGTAATTAAATCAATACCGATTGGATTGTGTTGTGGAATTTCTAATCCGATGTTCAAGTCAGAATAATATTATGGTTCACAGTAGGCGATTGCAGTTATTTAGCATATTGTTTATTCGACGAGATGCTCCACGGTTGTGATGTGTTCAAAATATTAAATAGATGCAGAGATCTCGGTCTAATTAACCCACACATGTAATTCATATTTTCCTTAAGAGCCAGTGAGGGATTAGGGAGAGCCGAAGAGAGGTCGGGTTGGTTTTTATTACTTGTATTTATCTAATCTGTTTAAAATTATGTTTTTATTTTATTAAATTTAATTATTTCATTAAAACCCCTGAATTGTTTTAAGAGAACGACGGAGTAGTCTTTGGAAAGAATGACCTAGGTTAGCTATACTACAAATTTAGCTTCCTAGTATAATTTGAGGTGCATTCGGTAGCACGAATCAGACATTAAATATATTGTATTACGTGTTATAATTATATTCTATAATTGTTTGTTGCATATAAGAAATGTATAAATTTGAGTCAAAGAAAGAAAAAATTATATAGCCTCAAGTTATTTGTTAAATTGTTTTAAAATTTTTTTACAAAGTGTTTCAAGAAAATTTTAATTAATTATATTTTTTTGATAATCACTTATCATCTAGATAATAGTCAATTATCTTCAGTATTAATCGGTTGAAAGGACAACACAATTGATTTTGAAATCACGCTTTTGCTAATGATCAATTATTTTTTAAATAATTGATTAAATGCTTATATGTTCTCTTTTCTTAAGGTTCTTGATTGCCTATTAATCAATTATCACTTAACATAATTAATTATCCTTTATAGAATGTTTTTCATGCTTGTGCAAATAATTTATTTGGTAAAACATTAATCAATTAGATTGTTTGCAGTTATGTTTCAACACACAATTAAGAAAAAGATAATTGATTATCACTCACAATCATTTAAGTCAAAATTAAAATGTCTTTATAAATATTTTTGAGATTGTCCTCGCATATGAAATATTTTTACAAAGTTCATACACTTCGAGATATTGATAAACATTGTAAAAAAAAAAAAAATGGCTCCAAGAACATCATTTTTGATAAATCAGTGAAAAACACTTTAGAGGATATGCATTAAATATTTTACTTGGTCTTGGTTCATTCTTAGACAAAATATATCTTTCTAGTTTCTTTTGTTGATTTGTAGTTGACCTTGCATTAGTATGTTGTAGTAGGTTTTTGCAAAAGATTTGTAATGTCTCTTAAGGGTTGCTCAAGTGTGCTCTCTGTCATTTCAGGAGCATATTGAAGGAATTCCAAGTTGTCTCCCAATAAATCCAACAGTAAATCCAATTATTCAATGTTCAAAAGTCGTCTGCAAATAATCAAATTTAGTAATGACAATAAGGTAAAGGGGTTGGAGAATTGTTGTGTAGAAAAATAAAGTAAACGGTTTAAAATTATGAAGAAGTAAGTTGACGCTCAAGTTCATTCAACAATGAATTCTTCATTGGTTATTTTAAGATTATTATTCTTCAATTCTCTCATAGAGTTGAACTTAATCGCACAAACATCTATCAAATTCAACATAATCTTATCAGTAAAATAAGTGTCTACTGACATATTCAATATCTCACTTCTTTCAAAGTGTCTACTGAATGAGATGTTCATCTTGTATCTCTTGTCTAAGTGTACAAGAGATTGATAAAGCTAGAATTGGATATAAACCAAAGTTTCAAAAGAAATCCAGAAAATTCAACAGTTTTTTTCAAACACAGAAAAAAGCACACCTCACCCTTTCAAACTTGCTTTTATTCTTTACATAAAGGTCATTCTGCTAGAAACTGTAAAGTTAGACTCTTTGATGTTTCAAATGGCCTAGTGAGGTGGGTACTGAAAGGTGATCATAACAATCCTTGACCCAAAGTTAATAGGGTACCGACCTTTATTCATGAATATGTTTTGTAGACAAAAGGTACAACCAACAAGAAGCTTTGGAGCTTGGAAAATGAATGTTCCAAGCAAATGACAAGGGATGCATCTTTGCTCACTGGACTGGTTATAAAACCTGAAGGATTTGTCACTTATGGAGGCAACAATAGAGGCAAAATAATTGGTTGTGGTGATACAAGAGTCAAAGGCAATCTGATTATAAATGTGTTGCTAGTTGAAAGCCTAAAACACAATTTGTTGAGCATTAGTCAGCTGTGTGACAAGGGTTTGCAAGTCATATTTCAACTAGAGATATGCCTCATATCCATATTCTAGGCAAACACACCTTGTTGGAAGAACCTAAATTTACAGTAGAGGATGAAGAAGCAGAAGGTATTCAAAGGCTGAAGGGTACTGCAGTAAAACAAGATGAACAACAAACTGCAGAAGTGCAATCTGGAAATTTTGAAATCGATTCCACTCCAGGTCAAATCAATTTGCCTCAAGAATGGAGAGTTCCAATAGATCTATCCTTGCATAATGTGATTGGCCAGATTCACTAGGGTGTTTCAACAAGGAAATCACTGAATCTGTTGTGTGAACACATGGCATTTGTTTCACAGATTGAGCCTAAGACAATACATGAAGCATTAAGTGATAATCATTAGATCAATGTCATGCAAGAAGAGTTGAACCAATTAATCATAAATGATGTCTGGAGTTTGATCCCCAACATAAGCAAGATGAACGTAATTGGAATACAATGGGTATTCAGAAACAAAATGGATGAGTAGGGTATAATAGTAAGGAACAAAGCTAGATTAATAGCTAAAGGTTACAATCAAGAGGGAGGAATTGACTATGATGAAACCTATGCGCTTGTTGCAAGGATTGAAGCTTTTGGATTATTGCTTGCTTATGCTTGTCTTAATGGTTTTAAACTATTTCAAATGGATGTGAAGAGTGCATTCTTGAATGGTTTATAAATGAGGAAGTGTATGTTACACAACCACCAGGATTTGGAGATCACAAGTTGTTTGGACATGTTTACAAACTCAAGAAAGCTCTCTATGGGTTAAAGTAATTTTCTAGACAATGGTATGAAAGGTTAAGTAAGTTTCTGCTCTCAAGGGATTATCAAAGAGGTCAAGTAGACAAAAATCTATTCATTAAGAAATCTAAAAATGACATAATACTTGTTCAAGTTTATGTTGATGATATAATTTTTGGATCAACTAATGAGCTGCTTTGCCAAGACTTTGTTTCAACAATGCAAAGAGAGTTTGAAATGTTAATGATGGGAGAGCTGAACTATTTTCTAAGACTACATATCAAGCAAATGAAAACTAGAACCTTCTTAAGCCAAACAAAGTACTGCAGAGATGTGCTGAGAAATTTTGAAATGGAAAACTGCAAAGAAGCCTCAACACCAATTTCAAGAAGTTTTTATCTTGATGGTGATGAGAATGGAACTGCAGTGGATCAAACTAAATTCATATGACTAATTGGATCATTGCTTTACCTCACAATAAGCAGACCTGACATTATGTTCATTGTATGCATGTGAGCAAGATTTTAAGCAAATCCAAAGGAGTCTCACCACAATGTAGCAAAGAGGATTCTCAAATTTCTTAAAGCAACAACTAATGTGGGATTGTGGTATCCAAATGAAGCTACACTCAATCTTAAAGGATATTCAGATTCAGATTTTACAAGATGTAAATTGGATAGGAAAAGCACAAGTGGTACATGTCATTTACTCAGAGCAAGCCTAATATCATGGAACAGCAAGAAGCAAGCATGTGTTGTTTTCTTTACTGCTGAAGTTCAGTATATTGTTGTTGGAAGCTATTGTGCTCAAATGTCATGGCTCAAACAACAACTTAGTGACTTTGGTCTTAAAGTCACAAAGGTACCACTGTTCCGTGATAATACCAATGTTATAAATCTCACAAAGAATCCAGTTCATCATTATAGAACAAAGCGTATAGATATTATACATCATTTCATTAGAGAACAAGTTAACAATGGGAGTTTCTGAAATCAAATTTATTGAATCAGTAAAACATCTAGTTGATTTCTTTACTAAACCACTTGTAGAAGATAGGTTTAATTATCATAGGACTGAGCTAGGTATATTGCATAATAGAAAAACTGCATCATGTATTTGCTCACTGTCATAAAAATAAATTGATTGGTTCAACTACGAATTGATTTATTTTCGGCTGTGAACTAATGACTTCAAATTTCAATCAATTTAGCTTTGGAATTTGATCTTTAATTGCTTCTGAGTTGGTTACTGAGACAAGGAATGTGTGAACAATAAATGAATTGACTGTGGTGAATGAACTTAAGCATGCAAAGCTAATTGAATGAAGCAAATCTTGCTCAAGTACTCATGTTAAACCACATTGAGCCACACAATGCCACATGTCCTGATGCCATTGGAAGTCAAAAAGGCATTGACTAAAAAGTAACCAATTTAGCAAGTACCCATAAGCAGAATAGTCTTGTCCCATTTAAACTACAAGGATAACTCCACCTATAATTAGAGTGTTGGTAAAATGAATTTATTTCGTTTTTAATGCAAAGCCAACTACAAATATGTGTTGTGTATGTATATATTGCATTCTTCATGCATACATTTTGCATCAACCTTCAAACCATTCACAAAACAACCTTGAGTGCTTCAAAACACATTACTACCATGACCTCGTCAAGCAATCCAGGGAAAAGAATCAAACAGGCTGTGAGTGCTAGGAGATTTATTGATGAAACTGGGTATTTAGAGAACTAGTTTGCTGGTTTAGATGGCTCCAAGCAGATTGAAACATACCTTTAAAAGTATAGCAGAAAGATTATCAACACACCAAGTATCTAAGGGTGGAATGGCTCAAAACAGAGCAGCTGCTTGAGGTTAATGAAATGTTGGAATTGTAAGGGTTGGAGAAGTTCCTTGGGCTAACTGGAAACATCTATCCAGACCTGGTAAAAGTTTTCTTTACCAATCTAACGGTGAAGGAAGACAAATTAGAGATAAGAGTCAAAGGAGTTACCATGAAGATTACCCCTTCAATATGGATGGACGTTGCTGGCATCAAGTGTGAAGGACTTAAAGTGGGAAAAGGCAACATAGCAGCACTTGGAAACTTCAACAAAATTCACTTTTTTCAAAAGCTATTTGAGGAACCCACATGCAACAATGAAGGGATTTCATGTTGGTGGCTTAGTTATGAACCCAAGAATCATTGCCTTCATCATCGTTTGGATTATCACACCCAGAGGACATAATCATGTTGTCCTACATGAAGAAGACCTCATATTGATGTATTGCATCCTCAATCAAATGGAGTTCAACTGGGATATGTGCAGGGGGAGCAGATGGTGAAGTGTAAACGGCTGATGGATTATTGAATTCCATATGTGGTGTTGGTTTCGAAATTTATTGAGTATTTTCTTGTGCCACTTGATGGAGAATTATCAGAACCTGTCAAGCAACACCTTGAACTCGCAGCTACAAATCTAAATAAAATTGGGTTGAAGAAAGTCAATGATGACCATTGGATTTGTCGAGCAGATGTAGAGAATGCTGCTGTAGAAGCTGAGGATGAGACGGTTGGGAATGCTGCAGATGTGAACATGGGTGATGCTGCTGCACCTAGTGCTTGGTTTTCAAACTTTGACCAGTTGGTCATAGGTAAGTTAGACAACTTGACAATGGAACAAAGGAACCATCATGAATTTTGTATTGCCAGATTTCAACACATGGATCTTCAGATTGAGGCAGTGCAAGAACAACTGGCAGTAATGGCTGCCTGGAATGAACCAAAGGAATAACATGCATATTGTAACTGTCATGAGTATTCTAGTTCACACCTACCCTTCCTCTACTATTTGATGAATACAAAGGGGGAGAAAAGTGAAGTGTTTGTATTGATAGTTCATGCATATGTGCTTTGAGTGTGCTCTGATACATTGTTAGTAAGTGTCTATGTCATAAGAGTATGCATTATCTTCTAGTCCTGGTTTCTCTAATGTTAGTGTCATGTCAGTTGTTGTTGTGATTTGTTATTTGCTGAGTAGTTTGTGTTTTGTTATTTGTGTTTTAATCTGTCCCTTTGATGGTTGTATTAGTTAATTGATGTACTGGTTTATGTTCAATGAAGTAAGTTTGTTTTCAAAGTGCAATTTCTAACAATATTTGCAAGCTATGAGCACAAATGGTGAAACTGTGAAAGAGTGAAAGGTAAAACTGATTTCATCAAAAATGGCAGGAAAGCAAATCACTTTATTTTCTTACAACTGATATAATGAGTTTATCAACATGTTGTTGTCACAAGTTTTTCATTGTGTAGATGAAGCTGCAAACCACTCACACACTGAGTTGTCTTCATCAAATGGGGGGAGATTGTTAAGAATATCACAGGATTCAATATTTGACGAAGTCAAGCAATTGGATAGAAGCAAAGCCAAGGATGGAAGATGAAGAAGAAGACTTAGTTATTTTCCAATGGGTGTGAGTGAGTGTGATTGAAGGTTAAGGTGATCATGTGCACAGCTGAGAGGAAAATCTTTGGCACAGTTAAATCAAACTTAAAATCAAAGTAATCAAATTGGATAAAAAGTTTTTTAGCATAATCATTTGAACAAAATTTCAGTTTTTAACAAAAATAAATCAATTTTGCTTGTTAATTTCAAATTGAATTAACTATTTTCAAAAATTGTTTGGGGATCATCTGTTTTAAATACCTGGACATTCAAAGTGAAAATACAGAGAGAAAAACAAGAATATTGAGACAGCAAACAAAAACAATTTGGTTTTTCAAAGAAAACAAAGATTTGACTTTTAAGAATTCAAGTTTTTCAAAGTGCCATTGTTGTTCTTCAAGGTTCTGCACTGATCATCTTTTCTGGAAATCAGGGAGTGTTTATACAACTTAAATCTTAAACCTGTGTTGATTCAAGTGTTGTGTAGTGATCTGTATAATTCTAAACTTTCGATTCACATTGAATATTAGTGATACGATAGGGTTTAGTATTAGTGAATTCTGAAAATTTGGTTTGCAGGGTGCAAACTTGAGTATTCGGTGGTGATTTTGATCTTGCAGGGTGCAAGAGGTATTCTTGATTGTAAGCGTGTACAATTGAGTGTTTCATAGTGAAAATTTTCTTGCTAGGGTTGCAAGAAAGATTGGATGTAGCCTTGAGAAAGGGTGAACCAGTATAATTGCTCTGTGTGTTTCTCTCTGACCCTGCTCTTTGTATTAGTTTCTGCTTTGTGACTTTCATTCATTTATGCACTGGTTATTTCATTGTTCATTAGTTAATCGATTAGCTTTTGCATAGAATTACAAAATTGAAACTATATTCTTTGTTTAATTCATATATAACTCCTTTTGTGTGAAGGCTTGTCAATTCTGGTTTTTCATATCAATTCAATTTGCTAGGATCAAAACTGTTTGGTTCAGAAAAATCCTTCAATAGACTAATTGCAAAATTGTTCATTGTTTTCATCTATGAGTGATTAATTAGTCACCTGCCTTGCATTGATTCCTTAATTGAATCTTATTTTATGTATTATGATTAATTGGATTGAGACGTTAATTATTTCTCTGACTGCTTGTTAATTCTTTATTGCCCGTTCAAGAACTCTTTGTTTGAAAAATTAATTTTCTTAAAACTGCCAATTTTTAAATCGATTTATTCGCGTTGAAATTGATTGATTTTTTGTGTTGTATCTTAAATCATTGATCTTTGAGATTTTTTGAAACTTTCATTGTGCATAAAGTGTTTTCCTTGTTTAATAAACTCAAAAATTTTGTAAAGTTCAATTCACCCCCTCTTGAAATCAGCCTAAAAGTATTTTCAGATGCATGATTATAAAACGAAAAGAGGAGCAAATAAAGAAGAGCTTTGATGGAGGACTGATAAGAGGAAAACTTAGAGCCTTGGAAGAAGTAATTAGGATAATAAATGATTGTAAAATGTAAAATTCAAATGAACATGAGAGAAAATACAAACTTGAGAGAGTTTTAGAAGGTTTAAGTTGCCACATACACCTCACATGGCTTAATTAAGTCATCTTTGACTCTTTAAGTTTCAAGACTCATTTATTGTTTCTAGGTTAGATTGTGATCGCCCCATTAATCATTACATCCATGCATTATTGTAACTTCTTAGTGTACTCCTTCATATACATTCATCCTTGTCATCTTAGAGAAATCATTACATTCAGTAACTTTAGAAACTACAAAGTGCATCTCCTGATAGAGTTGATTTATATGATATTTTTGGATTATTTTTTATAACAAAATCAAAGTTTTGAAGCTTAAAATATGCTTAATTATCAATTTTAGGTAGTTTTGTTAATACTTGAAAAAAATTGGAGTACGAATTGAATTTATTCTAAATCCCTATTATTTTGAATAGAAAAGCATTGGATTGAGAAAAGAAGAAGATGGGCCCAACATAGGAAACCTATGTCTAATGTAAATCAGTATGGAGCAACTTAATAGAAATGTACCTGGCATAAGAAACATGAGCCTAATGCAGGTTGGGCTTCAAAAGCTTGGACAGTAACAAAATACAGTTGCGCTCGATGTCACTTTAGGTGGGTTGGGCGCAAACATCACAAAATATAATCTACTTAAAGGATTCTCTGCATTAGGGTTAGACACTCTAAAGACTCTGGACTCTCCACTCCATCTGGGAGTCATAAACATGTAGCCTTCGGATGACGACTAGGTTTTGGAGGGCTTTCCTTTTCCTTCTTTGTAAATCCATCTTCCTCCATTGTTCATCTTTCTATTTGTTGGGACTAGATGTAATCGTTTGAATTCTCATGTAATCAATTATGTCTTATCATAAATGTTTTTCTTTCAATATGTTAGTATTTTGTTTCTATGCATAGGGTCTGTCGTGTTGGTTCATGACTTGATCATAAATTCTAAGAGTATTGGAAAATATCTTTCAAAATTTGGAATTGAATAAAAAATATGAGACGAAAGCTTGTGTTTAGGAATAAAGCAAGATTCATTTGTCATCTTAAGACCCTTATGATAAATGCAAGATTCATTTATATAATTGATCAATGAATTGATAGTTAATAGATAATTTTAGGCTCATCTATTGAGGAATTAAGATTGAGTATTATTGTGGGTTTACATTAACAATTGTTTGAAAATGAGGTAATTGATTTTATGCACGAGAGTGAGGTTTATTTAATCCTAGAAATTGCATTCCATCTCTTTTCTATTCTCTTTTCCACATTCCAAGTGCTCATGAAATATACAAAACATATATTTTCATTATTTTAATTTTATTTTATTCTATAAAAATAAACTTTGAAATTATTTGTAGTCTAATTTTGTTATAATTGTATTTATTATCATGTATTGCTTAAGTTCTTTGAGAGAGAACGATATATTTATTACTTGCTACATTTGCGACTAGTGTACTTACCATCAAAGAAAAAATATGCTAACATGTCCTAATTTCAAGGGATTAGTTTAGCTTAAACATAGTTAAGTAAAGTTAACTTAGATTCGCATATTTTTGTATTTTCAAGATCCTCCTTGATTGCACCTAATGCTATAAATAGAAGTGTTATCCATTGTAAAAATCAAAAGTTGAATGAAATAAAAAATCCTTTGTGATATTTGGTGAGAACTTGAGTTGTGTCTTTACTCTTTTCTTTTGATTCTTATCATGAGAAGCTTCCTCAAGTGACAGATCCTCCTTCACTCATCCTGGAAAGCTTCTAACCTTGAAGGTGGCATGTTCTATCATGTTATTTCTTAATCAATTTTGTGCTTGAAATCATTGTAGTTTCTTGTTTCCAACTACTTGTTTATACCTTGCTTGTCTTTACCGCAAGCTTTCATGGCTTCCATGGATATTTTGATTGTGCCAACTTGTTTCTTCTCTTGGGGAATTCAATTTTCATCTCCTTTTGGTCTGTTCTAGATCTTAGACCTTCAAAGGTTCACATCAAAATTCATCAAGAATGGGCTAAATATTTTATTAACATTAGAAATTAGAACTTATAGTAATTTATAAATGTGTGGTATATGTACATAGACATTATATTTTCATTGGTTTTGATATATGTTATGTTGACTTTATGTTTTTCTAAGTTTTCATGTACACAAGTTTTTATTATGCCCATGCTTACAAAAATTTATTTTCTTGGTATTTTGGTTTGGACAATATATGTTGGGACAATAATAAGATTGGCAAAAACTAAAACAGAAGTCACATATTACGTCTGTTGTTGCATTAACTGATATAAAAAAACACATATTATGTCAGTTCTAGGTTATATTCGATGTAATATGTGCCTTACTTAATGTTTAAATTGATCCAGGAAGAGATACTACATCGGTTGTTGCATTAACTGACGTAAAATGTCACATACCAGGTTATAATCGATGTAATATGTATCTTACTTAACATTCAAATTGATTGAGAAAGGGATACTATATTGGTTGTTGCATTAATGGATGTAGTAGGTTTCATATTACATTGGTTTCAGGGGAGAACCGATGTAATATGTCCCCTTTAGTAAGTATGTATTACTCTTAGTTACACTTAAATGAGCTATTATGTCGGTTCCGAGGCAAAACCAATGTAATAGGTCACATTTTTTACTCTTTCAAACGTTCTTTCACGTCGGTTGAATTTATACGCAAATTTATATTGGTATATTTTACATCAGTTTAAGAATCGATGTAAAATATGGTGAACTTTCTACATTGTCTACATCTACATTGTTGGTGGAACCAATGTAAAATCTCTCCTATAACTAATGTAATATGAGTTTTTTTGTACTAGTGATGAAGAGACATGGTTTACTCGAATAACCAAGAATGACTTTGTGTACTTAGACTAGAGAGGTGTTGTGTAATTGAATAACTAGGAGTGACTTTATGTACTCTTTATAAGCCACAAGTGACAGTAATAATACTTGTAATAAGTTTTTTTTGTAGAATCTCTTACAGTTTATAAAGAAAAACTAAACATAACCTGACTTAAGGTGAATTAGTATAAAATAGTGTTATTATTTTCTCTTATATTACATGTTGCTTTACCTTTTGGATATCTCTTTAAGCAACATTTTAAAATTTTATGAACATGTTTATTAAAACCATCAAATGATCCCTTATAATGTATGATAGACCTTATTGTAGAATATTTTCCAAAGTATTTTTAAAGCTCTATTCAATCCCTACACACCCACCCCTACCCTTTAAAGTTAACATGTTTTTTCAGCGACATCAAACGATAATTGAGACTTCTCAACTTAATGCCCTAATACAAATTTGGAAGGATAATTTTAGAAATAGTGAGATGTATGTTGTTAAGTTATCAAGTTCCCAAGGTGTTTTAAGTGGTAACTACTACCATTATTGCCTAACTAATCAACAGATGTCCCTTACAATGCTTGATATGAAAACTCTTAATGAACATGGTCAAGGTAACCCCCAACCTTGATAATCTAAGTTTCTTTGACTAAGTTACTTATTTTCACATTAGATAAGGAAAGATAGAAACATGTGTTATTAAATATATGTTTCTAGAATATCTGGAAGGAATAAATACATACAAAATATATTGTCTTAAGATAGGATTCAAAAAGTATATCATCACCCGAAATGTCATCTTAAATGAAACTGAAATGCCTTATAAGTCAAAAATTTCATCAAATGAGTTAGAAATAATCATTATGGTGAGAAGACAAATAATAAGGTGGAGATTAACAAAGCATGATTTCTTAAAAGACAATGAAGTAAACAATCATGTAGAAAAAGGTTAAATGAAGACAAATGAGTTATTAGAATATTGCATTGCCTTAATAATAGTTCGAGTATTGCCTGTGGTACGTAATTTTTTAAAAGTCTTTTAAAGTCCAATCGAATACCCCTTGAAGCACCTCCACAAAAATTCACTCAAATACTAATATTAATCATGCGAGTGTTTGATTTAATTTTTTTTTAATTTTACAATATATTTGTATATTAATACTAAGTATTTTTATCATTATTAATATCTTCCGTTTACTGCTAAAATCTTTTTCAATAATACTTGATTATATAAACAACCATGGTTGCATAAGTTATTCCACATAATGTGCTTCAATAATAAATTTTATTAATGAACATCAGTTAATTTGAAACATTTTTATAAGCACTTGTATTAGATACAAGATTCACTTGTATTCATCATAAATGCCTCAATGTCCTTTCTAGAACTTAATGGAAATGTGTTTGCTTTTTCTCGAAATGTTGGAAATATTAATCTCACAAGTTTACTCTTTGTATGGCAATCCAAACATACTGTTATACAAAAAGCAAAAGATGTAATGGAAATACAAATTAACTCCTTTCACATTCACAGGAAAACTAAAACAGAACAGAAAAAATGGGGATGATAAAGTTCCAAAACAAGAGAAATTTGTTGTTTTAAAATCAACCTACTATGCTCCAAAATAAGGAAGATGATAAAAATGGAGAAAGTGGTGAACACTAACATTGTTTTCCTTTTAGAAAGAATCTTAATATATTGGAAAAGAAGGATGGAACAACGTAAGATCAATATTCAAAGAAAATACTCTGTTTTAATACGGGTAGAAACTAACAGAAAAAGTAAAGTTATCAAAAATATAAAAATGATCCCTTTTTAAACTTGTGAAGTCTTTTATTTGTATAAAATTTCTATTTTGGGAGATATTATTTTGAACTTGTTTCACATTTGAATATTGTGTGTCACATTCAAGAATACTAACTGACACATTCTATTTCAAATGACTATTCAACTATTCATGAACAGAAGTTTGTTATAAGATCTAATAAAGCTATCAAATATAATAGTTTATAATTGAATCACCATCTACAACTATTTTTTCCTTAAACTACCCTAAATTATATGTTACGATTGACTTATTTTTAATAGATGCAAAACAACTACTTTGTCGTACAGAACGGTCACAAAATTGCATAAGTGTGTAGATAATTTAGTTTGTGATTAACTAATAGTTTAATTAAACACATATTTCTAACTTTTTTTCACATTAAACTTATGTATTTTTTTTCATTTAATTTATTAAAAAAAATTAAACGTATTATGAAGAAATATACTAAAATAACTTAAAAACTATCTATGTCAGTTATAAGAATTTCTATAGCTTTTTAAGACCCTATAAACTCTTTAACTCGCCTTCAAAAATAAAATTTTAGATCAAAATATACAGGAAAATTAATCACGAGCTGAGTATTTGTATCAATATGCTGAATTTGGAAGTCCATATTATTCAACTAACCCGAAACTGTGATCGTGAGAAATTGGAAAAAGGACGAGTTTTAAACTTTTCAGTTTTCCTTTTCCCTCACAATGATGACACAACACGTTTTCAATTTTTTATACATACTTTTTAAAGGTGTGTATTTTCCTTTACTTTTTTTTCTTCGTGTTATAATATATATATAGACACACGCGGGAGACAAAAATTTATCCTTAAATATTTAAAAGTTGCATATTTAAAATTTAAGTAAACCTAATAGTTT
>Ga0123340_1003287_pt1 | contig 15088 bp, 7 predicted proteins | sample SirMexnodulemix_FD_89961 | JGI IMG/M metagenome (GOLD analysis project Ga0123340, IMG submission 89961) | Root nodule microbial communities of legume samples collected from Mexico - Siratro Mexico nodule mix | ecosystem: Host-associated > Plants > Roots > Nodule | place: Mexico: Nepantla... | reverse complement strand
GGAGATTTCCTTATGAATTTCATATCAGAGGAATCGGTGTGAATGATTTTTATTTGTGCATCAATTGAGAGTAGTTACGAATATTGCATTTTATTATCAATTCCAAAATACGAATGAGGGAAAAAGATGAAGTTCAATCCCAAAGTCCTTCTAGATCTTGCAAACTCTGTTTTATAATTGTTACTTGTATTTAATTGTTCTTTTACGTTCTTAACTCAACTTATCATCAAACCTTTGTAAAACCTTTACTTACTTAGTGAGTAGTGAAGCTAAAGTTTAAAACAAAACTGTTCTCTATGGGATCGACATCCTTACTTTATAAATTTATACTACTTGTGACTCGGTACACTTGCCGGATAAAAGTCTTAACACAAAGCTTGTCTTGTGGCTAAAGGTTATACACAAATTTTTGGTTTAGACTATGGTGATACCTTTTCTCCAGTGGTGGCAAATATGGCTTTTGTTCACTTATTCATAGCTATGACAACTCTTCAAAGATGGTCTCTTTATCAATTGGATGTCAAAAATGCTTTCCTTAATGGGGATTTGATTGTGGCTTGGCCCACCTGGCTTTCGCCATGGGACAATTGATGCTACCAGCAACAATTTCCCCCTTAGGCCTCGCTGGGAATCAAACTCATGAACTTGGCTCTGATACCAATTATTGGATCGAGTTCTTACTACTAGGCCAAAAGTTATAGTCATTAATCAAGACACAACTCTTTCTTTCTAAGATGCAGCAGCCTAAGTGTCACTTTTATTCGATTGTGGCTTGGCCCACCTAACCCGCATCACGGGACAATTGATGCCATCTGCAACAAACAATCTGAGTTGATTTATTTTACTGGAAGTATTTTCAACTGATTAAGTTTGGAAAACAACTCTTTAAAAACATCAATATAACAATTTTACTTGCAAACTATTAGCAAAACAGATTAAGGTGACTTATCAATATTCTTAGAGCAAATTTCAGTTATCGTGACTCCAACAAGTGGAGCAACACACATACCTAAAACATTAACATAAAATTCTTCAAAATTCTTCATCAGTTGACTTCATTAAATATTTTCTTCATCACTACCAACAGAATCCTGAGAATACATGCTAATTGAATCCATTATTTCATACTATTTCTTTTGTAAATTGAAATTGAGGGTTTGAATAAGTTTTGGAATTGAAAACATATAATAAAATGATAATAGAAACATTATAGGAAATTGAAACAGAAAACAGAGTAATGAAATAGACCATCTAATTGTAAAACGCAAACAAATTCAAGAATTATGAAAACTAAGTGTAACTATCAGATTCACTATCAATAGTTGTTGCTAAACTATATGGTAGTTTTGACAATGAAAATTCCAACGTCTAATCTAATTGTTAATGACAAAAATGTAAGAGTGCAGAAAATTGTAAATGAAAGAGATTGAAAATAATAAAAATTGAAAGGAAAGCAATAAAGTTCTTCAAATGCAATTTTGAGAAAAATATTACAAGATAATATATTGAAACCAATTCTCTACTCAACTATAAAATATAGTAGGACTGAAATTTAAATTGTAATTGAGATAAACTCCGATTGAAAGAAATTCAATGTATGAACTTAAATGTAAAAATAATAATTAAAAGGAATATAGTAAAGAGAAGAAATTTTCATTCGACAAATTTGAAACATCATACAAAATTCATGATCTAAGTTATCTTTAACCTTAAATTCAAGAAACTCAAATTTGAATTCCTTCATCAATGGAGAAAGAATAAAACCAATCAATTTGTATATTAAAAAAGAAAGCAATTCTTAATTAAGAAGTGAATTCTTAAAGAATCAAGAAAAGAAAACAAAAATGAACAAAACAATCGTCTAACATAGTTTCATGCTCGATATCTCCCATATCAAGAGTTCAATCATTTTTCAATTGTAAATTTGCATAACATAAAGCATAAAATAAGATAAAATGTGAAGAATTCAAGAAGAAATGTGAGAAAATGAAGAACTCAGATAGCCAACAGTTGTAAACTGTATAAATTGAAATTAGAGAACTAAACTAACTGTAAAAGTAAATGTGAAAGTAAAAATTGCCCCACTTATCTTCAGCGACTCCCTATTTATAAGGTTCTGCAATAACTAAAAATAGACGGGTCTAAGCTGAACCAAAAATTGGACCTATAAAAGTTTACATTACAAAGAAATCTTATACTAGACTATCTTCTAGCTGGTTCGTTTATGCATTTCGTTCAGCAGCTTTGGACTCCAACAATCACGTTCCAAGTGTTCAAATTGACATTATGAAAATAAGGAATCTAAAAGCAATCAGTCAAAAAGGATCTTTACAAAAAAAGATATAAACAAATAATAACTAATGTTTTATTTTAAGAAAGTAAAAAAAAAAACATATTTTTACTACTATTTAAAAAAAAAAACTCTTACATTTTATAGAAAATACAGATCTATACTAAATATAAGAAATAATAAAAGAAAACATAACTAGAAGCTACAATAAAAAAAAACATATCAACGTTTATATGTTATTTTTAATAGAATTTCTGAAAAATGAATCGAAAATATAAATTGCGTTAATAATGCATATAAGATCGGGGTTTAGCAATTTTTAGAATCCATTATTCTACATGGATTACCTATGACCGAAAATTTTTACTACCATTGTATTAATTGTTTGAATGAAATGGTAAACGAACTAAATGTCACACGAGAACAACTTTTATGTGTAGATTTTTTATACAATATAGATATGACATGACCAAGGGAACATTCTAACAATGTCATGAATTGTAGATATTGATTATAATGAGAAATGTGATGCAGTAATGGAAGAGCAAATCAAAGACATAATTCGTGATATGAAGAAAGATACTTTCCTGAGAATACATACACAAGTGTATATATGTGTTGAGAGAATCTGAGGAAGAAAATCGGGGAGATCTCAAACAATGAGACATGAGCTAACATATAAGAGAATGACACCACCTTCAACTCAAAACCTTAAGGCTTTGGATTGAAGGTGGCGTCATTCCCTTATATGGGTTGACTCTTATCTCATTCTTGTGAGATCTCCTCGATGTTTACTCCCTCGGATTCTCACAACAAGTGGTATCAGAGTCGTTGGTTTACTACTTGGGCAAATACAGTTTGATCCTGTATCGAAAGTCTTCCTGATGGAGATTTCAGGCAAGTGTGTCTCGTATAAGTGTGAACGGCGATACAAGTGAAGGGGTCATGAGTAATGTACTTAGGTTTGAGATTGCTTCCGCTCGAGGGGAGTGTATCAATGTGGTGGAGGAGTAACTCTCACTTGAGGGGGAGATTGTTATTGTTAGGTATTCAAGTGTGAGTCTAAGTCCCACATTGGGTATGAATGAGGAAAGTTGAGCAACACAGAAGAAAGAAGACTTGCAAACCTAATGTCTTAAGATTTTAGGTTGAAGGTGGTGTCATTCCTCCTAGGATTCTCCCAACAATATGTGTATATGATAGTTTGACAACAAATTCACATAATTTAAGAAATATATTACCGATGAAAACATTCAGGACGTTTATAGTTATTTGAAATATTGTAACTATATACTGGTGTGGTTAAGAGCTATATTGGATTTTCTAATTTTCAGGTACACCACTTCTAAAAGTTTGTTGTAGTTATAATTAATGTTGAAAGTTCTTTCAATGATGTAAGAAAGTTAATTTTAACATTTGTTTCAACTAAAAGGAATGACCTTAATCACAACTAGTACCATAAAAATCATATATTATTGTATTTGCTTAAAGAAGAGAGTAAATAATTTCTCAAGATTTTTCATTAACAATTCATTATTTTATTCTAACGAATATTCGTAACAATAATAACAATAATACTAATAATAATAAATAATAATTAAAATTAACAATATAACATAGAATATAAAAAGTCAAAATAAGAAATGTTAAAAAGAAAAAATTAAAGTAGAATCATAACTAGACTCAAAAGATGAGTTACAACATATAAGTTCTTCATAGTAATAATATGAAAATATAAACTAAAAGTTATAAAATAGATAAGAAAAGAAAGAATAAATTAACTTTTACTTTTATTTTTTTTCCATATAAGAATCTTCTAGATACAAATATAACTTAAATTATACAAGAAGGAAAACAACTCAAAATCTCCATTTACATAAAACAATTAAACATGTAATAAAGGGACTATAATAGTTATTCATAACAAATTTCATCATGTTCATTTTCTATAATTTTAAAATATTTCGATGCTTGTCTGAATTGGCCGTGAGATAGTTTGCTTACAAAAGCTTTTTCCTTTAAAAAAAGAGTACATTAGGCTGCTTTTAGTGCGGAGATGTATGAAAAGGAGCATAATTTGTAACATTAAACTGACCTAGTGTTACGTAGAAAACTTCAAACCATTAAACGCGATTAAAACATATACATAGTTAAATTAATTTCAACCACATTATCTGTTATGGTAAAAAAAGAATCATCATTTTAACTGGTCAAACTTACAAGTTGTTTGGAAACCTTTTGCCAACCTCACGCCAAACATCACAAAAACGTAAAAGTTACTCTTAATCACTTCAAGCAAGACCACATCCTTTGATCAAAGATGCAAAACGAATGTTTTTGCTTTTTTTCTTAACCATTTAGTTGCCACCACCTTACCTTGCTCAAAGAATTTTCATTGTTATTTATGTATTGAAGTTGGATTAAAATTGTTGCAATTACAACTACAAACACGATTTTAATAGATTAAAAAGTATACATTTTTTGAAAACATGTCCATTTAATCTTTATTATCTTTCTAAATAGTTTACTAGTATTTCTTTCTCTAAATTACTTTAGATTTAATAATTTTTTTTAAAACAATTCAAATTAACTAATGTTCTCATTTTTAATAAACCGTTAATAGTTTTTATTTTTTCTAAAACAAATTATATCAAATTTATAGCAATACATTTATTGAAAAAGTGGAATTGGACTAATTCTTCGTGCACCTTAATAGGTTCTTTTTGCACCTTAATAAAAAATTTTAATATTACAATTGCCCTTATATGATAACTGGATGGCACCCTCATCCGGTTGTCATTTGAAAAAAAAATTAACAACCGGATGACCTGCTCATCCGGTTATCAATTTTTTTTCACATGACAACCGGATAGGGGTGTCATCCGGTTCTCATTTGAAAAACAATTAACAATCGGATGAGCAGGCAATCCGGTTGTTATTTGAAAAAAAGTAACAACCGGATGAAAGTGTCATCCGATTCTTATATAAGGGCAATTGTGGTATTAAAATTTTTTATTAGGTGCAGGAAGAACGTATTAGGGTGCAAAAAGAACTCGTCGTGGAATTCTTACATATCATTAATTTTAATCAAGGTGAAAAAAAAATCTTGAATTAAAATTATTTTAGGAAGAATTATTAGGTGGGTTTAAATGTCACTTAGGATGTGAAAATTCAATTGTTTTAAAATTATTCCACACATCCTATAACCAAATCTCCATTCATTGTCCATTTCTCGACATCCATCATTTCCCTCTTTTCGTCTACAAATCAAACTAACCGTAAGAAAACATATTACAACAACCATAGAGAAAAAGCAGCCACAACATAACAAAACTCTTAACAAAGGGGAACCAACTTTCAAATAAAATAATAAGGGTAGAACGGGTATTTTGAAAGGTACAGCGTTCAGGAAGCAGAATTTATGTAGGTTCCTACATCACTTTATCTTTTCTGGCAATTGACAATTTTTTTTATCACTCAGAGGACTCTGGAACCTTCCAGTGACTTTTCCAACCATATGGGATGAACTAAACCAAACTTATTCAACGCTTAAAGATGTTGTTCAAGCATCTTATGTAACCATGTAAACATTAGTTAGAACAAGGAAACAAATTTGTTACAATATACGCTAACCAATTAAATCACTTTCGGTGGTAAAAACTAATTATAGTAAAGATGTCATTGTTCTAAAGGATTTTATTTAACAAGACAATGTCTATGATTTTCTAGTTAATACCCAGACAACCGTGACAACGTGTGTTCGGATGATAATAAATAAAATTTATCTTTGAAGTAATAAAAGTTTAAACAAAATATTTTTTAATAATAAAATATACTCTTGCATTTAGTAATTTAATTATAATGTTACCATATCTTAATATAACATTCTATAAGAGTAATAACTCGTCTAATCTCTATATAATTTATAAAAATCTTTTCTTTCAAATTTTTTTGTGTTCAACGTGCTGTTATTTGAAAAGATTACACATCCAAAAAATTCTTATTTATTATTTCAAAAGATCACAAACAAAAAATATTTATTTTCCTTAACGTGAATAAGAAATGGCATAGCATAATAATGTGAATCAAAATCTATTTGGAGTAACTCTACAAAAATACAACAGTATAAGAAAATTTGCTGCAATAATCAAATATCTTATAGGATCACATTCATCAAGCCTATAAAAGAAAAAACACATATATATCAACACAACAACACATAATTCTAACCCCGCAATAAGAGGCCTTATGAAAATCATCCATGTACTAATGTGTTGCCTTTTAAACCTGTAACAGTCTTTTAAACCTTCTACTCATCCAATGAAGTTAAAATGATAATCAGAAGTGATTTATTGTATATTCACTTTATAGGAGTTCTTATATTTTTCTATCAAACATTCTTGTAGTTAGGAGTAACACTTAAAACTACTTGTGAAAGCTAAAAGCAGCTTAGTATCAAAGAATACTTGATATTATTATTAATATCAAGGAATACTAAAAGAGTTTTTCATAAGTGACATTATATACTGGTATAAAATAAAAGAAACAAAGAAGAATACTTGTTTGTAGTCTATTTTAACTATAGTTGAATCTTCATAACCCAAAATAGGACAAACAGAGAAAGTTGATTTGTGGTCCTTTTATTGTAATAGGCCATAGCATTAACGAAGAGAAATTTTGGAAATTGCATTGTTATTTGGGGGGAAAGAGAAGGAGAAGCATCTTGTAAAGGTGAACAAGTCCATAGGGCAGAAACAATATGAGGAAAAAGAAAATTCTTCTGACTTGTTGAAACCTACTAGCCTTAAGTCAAGAAGAGATCAAAAGAATGACAGCCTTTTCCAGTAGTCTTGAGAAATCATCAGGTATGCTTCTACTTAGAAACAATTCCATACCATTGGAGCTGAAACCTATTATGATCTCTTTATCTAAACACTTCCATATAAAGAATCATTTTGAAAAATCATTTCAAACCACCAGTTGACAAAAATAACAGATCATGCTTAACAAAGATGACGAATAACCAAAAAGAGGCCTTTCACTAATCCTGAAAATGAAGTCACAAATACACCATTTTCCGGAAGAAATTCAACTTCACCTTCCTATGCTATGTTCACTGCACCAACGAGGATAATACAACATAGAGTCTTGTAAGTCACCACTCTTTTAAAACATCCTATTTGTGACTTGAGTTCCCCTATTAGAGCCAATTGAAATAGCTTGGCCTTCGGCCATTAGCAATGATGACAGCTTTTTTAGATGACAGAAAGAGCAGTAGCACTAATGAGCCATGCACCAAGTCTAGTAATAAGTATTAATCAAACCAAAACACCAGCAAAATGCATGCTTGTAATACCATTCACAACTATAAAGACGATGCATCAAACAAGCACTTGAAGTAGACCAAAACAGTATTGATTAGACCTTCATTAAATGATGTTACATTACAAAGTCAACAAAATGGAACAGCAAATTAGACCAATGATAACAGTCCATGAAATAACTCTTTTGTCAATCAAGCAATCCCTGATAACATGAGCCCGAACAATGCTACCAAGTCAAGAAATCAAGAGCAAAAATAGTGCTAGCTTCATTGAAGCACTGGGAAAAGCAAAATGACATCTTAAACGGAGGATTTTCTGCATCAGATTTCAAGACTGAGAATTTTGTGAAACATGGAGGTGGTGATGTGGCAGATAAGATTAAAACTGCTATCCATATCCATATCTGAGCAATTGTAGGGCTGTGACCTCAAAAAATCAAGGATAACACGTATTCTTGCCAAAAAAGGGGAAAACAAAAAGTAACACCTCGAAGAATGACAATGAATTTTGATCACCCTTGTGCCTCAGCCAAACTGACCTAAACTGGAAAACTGGAACATTCAAAGGCTCAAACTGAAGTCAAACAAAATCTTCAAGAAACGAAGCACTAGGATCCAAGAAACCACACATCCAGGTCTCAATGAAAATAAAAAGTTCTCATTGCTGAATCAGATAAAAAAACCATTGAAGATTTTGAGCTAAAAGCACATCAATATCAGAATCTTGAGTTTTGTAGAAGCGGGGAGGGGAGGGCAATTGTAGTGAAGTGAGGAAGAGAGGTCGAAACTGAGCTCATGGGATGCTCTATGCAGCATAATGAAATGTTCCTTTCCAGTAGATGCCAACACTCTCATTCCAGGGTGGGAGACATAATAGAGCCCAAATGGAGAAGAAAATACAAAAACCAGAGAAAATATTTGTTGAATGAAAAAAAGAGGAAAACAATACAATTAGGCATAAATGGGCATCACATCATATAGAACTACAGAATCAGTACCTATCAACTATCTCCAAGTTACCAACCAATTTCAGTTAGTGTCTGAAACAAAGAACAAAGACCAGACACAACTGGAACAGAGCAGAACCTTCAGGGTGCAAAAGACAACTAAGGCTCCAATCACACCTAAACTCAGGGTGACACCAATTCAGAGACAGTAAAGACACTGCATAAAATGAAGACTGGAACCTCCATATCTAGACGTAGAGGACAAATTCAGAACAAGACAAAGAAGGGTGCAAAACATGAAGCCAAGAAATGGAATGTATTTATTATTTGATTAAATTCTATTCGAGGCCCATCTCAAAAGGAATTGGAACGCATACTACACATACCCTGCCCCAAAAACCAGAACAAAATACTTTTCAAACCTTGTCTCTCAATGTTTTCCCTATGACCCCAAAATGCAATCAAATATTGCCAAAGATCCATCCAAAGAAGATTAAAATCCAAAAAACAATAGCAATCAAACCTTATCATAATGGGGACAGCCAAATAAAAAAAATTATACCACATTGTTAGAAACAAGAAATAAACAAACTAGCAAGCTTCAGGTAGGAATATCAGCTTGATTTATCCGAAGCATTTGCATTATTAAATAAGAGCAAATTGGAGTCATTTTGAGTTCATGATAGCCCATTGTAATTAGTTAAACTTCCCAACAGCAAACTAACAAATTATATAAACCCAGTCACCTGTTCGGGTACCAAGTGTAACACACCATACATCATATGCTTCGGCATTCACTCTTAAGAAGAATCCGGAGCAAGTACCTCAAATGAACTCCATAAGCAAGACAGAACTTGAGAGCTCAAGACAGCAGATAATCAAAAGATATCTGAAGTCAGGAATCTGCCTTGGAAAACCCTCTTGTATAGGGTTTGTTAAAAGCAACATACCCATCATGTTTACTCCTTGGAGGCGCTTTCCTGACCATAAAAGGATGCAAATGTGAAGCTTTACGGACCACCAGAACTGCGAAGTTGCAACCTCTTCCTCTCAAACTCAAGCTACAAACGAGGAAAATGTATAGTCAATATCAGCCAAGTTTTGCATCAAAACGTTTTATTTTAAAAAGACTATTAGGGTAAATTATTATTATCAAGAAATAAATTGCCGTATTTTTCCACAAAGAGTCATTAGAAATCACTGAAAGTTGAATGGATGAAATTTAAACTGTACAGTGCAGCTGCAATTGAAAACCTTGTTGCCTGTATTTGTCCTAAATTTCTTGCAATTTTTCTAAACAGATACAAACACAGCTTCAACAGTGTGACCACGACCACAATTGAAAATCATGAATTGAGATTTAAACCAATAACCACATTAGGTCCATCGAGGATGGGTTATTTTAGTAGACAAGTATATGTATATAAATAGGAAGAGGGATTCCATCTTGTCATTTGGGAGGATTGGGGACTTTTCATACTGTAATCTGTGGAATCTTCCCATTTTTTTCCATAAATCTGATCCAGTTCCTACCAATTGGTAACAGAGATCAAATCTAAGAGCTGTGGGGGTAAGTTGTAAAGAAAATGGCTTCAAGATGGATTCCTGAATCTGATTAAAGGAAGATTGGTGGCTGATCAAGGTTGAGCAATATTGAGGCCAAGCAAGTTCAGGAAGAGATGAAACTGTTGCGGTCTCTATCCATCAACATTGATATGTGCATTGACGATCTCTCCAATGATATTCATGCTCAATTAGGACATCCTAGGTTAGCAAAATTGCAAAAGACAGTGTCGAGTTTAAAACATTTGTCTACTTTGAATTGTAAATCATGTCAATTTGGAAATCATGTTCGTCAGTCTTTCCATGATAGTCTTAATAAATGAGCTTTGTCTCCTTTTTCTTTAGTTGATTTTGATATGTGGGGTCTTTCTCATATTGTTACCCCTTTTGGTTTTAACATTTTGTTAGCGTTTGATACATATGAGAATGAGAAAGAATTTATTGAAGAAATAGAAGAGAAGACGTGAAGAATAAATAAAAGAAGTATGACAAATGAAGATGTAGATGAAGAAATAAAAGATAGAAGAAGTCTTAAAGATTTTGGAGGAAGAAATAAAAAGAAAAAGCATGAGTAGTCTTAGAAAATTGTAGGGAACTTGAGGGAAGTGAGGCACTTGATGGAATCAACTTGAGAGAAGCTCCATGACCTTTGGAACTCTCCAAGTGGCACCACCACCCATGTGCTTTCTTGCTATGTCATCTTTTTGTAATCATTACATTCATTGAATCTCGGAAACTACCCTTTGCATTCCCTAATTTCAAGGGATTAGTTTAGTTAATCATAGTTAACTCTTTGTATGACTCTTGGAACTCATTTGGACGAAATATATTATATAAATAAGTGTTCTCTCTAGTAAAACATATATAGATAAGTTGAATGAGAAAAACAAGACCTGATAATAACATTGATTGTTATAAAGCTCAATTGGTTGTCAAAGGATACACACAAATCTATGGCCGAGATTATACCAACACTTTCTCTCTTAGTATCAAAATGACTTTTAATCGACTTCTATTCTCCATTGCAGCTATTCACAACTGACTCTATTTCCACTTGACATCAAAAACGCATTTCTATGTGGTGACCTTGATGAAGAAGTCTACATGGAGCCTAGATTAGTTGCTCAAGGAGTGTCATCTAATACGGTATGTCACCTATACAAGTCCCTGTATGGCCTCAAGCAATCATCTCATGTATGGTTTGGGCATTTTCGAACTATCATCTAGCAATTCAGAATGATACAAAGTGATGTTGATTATTCTCTATTCTATCATCAATCTCCTCAAGGATGTATCTATCTCATTGTATATATGAACGATATTTTTATCACATGTAGTGATAAGAAGGGTATTGTCCAGCTAAAACAATATCTTACTCAAAAGTTCCAAACAACAGATCTTGGACAACTAAGGAATTTCCTTGGTATAGAAGTGCACAATCCAAGAATGATTTGGTCATACCTCAGAGAAAATATGCTCACAACATTCTAGAAGAAAGAGATGATAAATGCTAAGCCCGTAGACACACCAATGGATCCAAGTGTCAAACTTGTAACTAACCAAAGAGAAACTTATTTTGATCTTGGGAGATGCAAAAGGTTAGTTGGTAAGCAAAATTACCTCACTATGACCCGACCTATCGCCTTTGCAATGAGTGTAGTAAATCAATCTTTAAACTCTCCTTGTCAAGAACATTGGGATGCAGTTGTATGGATCCTAAAGAGTATTAAGAAGGCTCCTAGAAAAGGCATCATTTATCAAGATAAGGCAAATACTCAAATTGTTGGATATTCTCATGCTAACTAGGTAGGTCACCAGTTGTATGGATCTAAAGTATATTAAGAAGGCTCCTAGAAAAGGCATCATTTATGAAGATAAGGGAAATACTCAAATTGTTGGATATTCTCATGCTAACTAGGTAGGTCACCAAGTGATAGACGCTCCACCTCGGGGTAATGTGTTCTTGTTGGAGGTAATTTAATACCCTGGAAAAGTAAGAAACAAAATTTTGTGGGAAGATCAATTGCAGAAATAGAATATAGGAGAATGGTATTAGTCAATTGTGAGCTCATATGGCTAAAACAACTCCTCAAAGAGCTTAAATTTCAAGAAAATCTCAAATGCACCTAGTATGTGACAACTAGGCTAATCTTGTCTTTCATGCGAGAACCAAACATGTTGAAGTGGATAGTCATTTCATAAGAGAGAAAGGGTAGCCTAGAGACATCAATAAATTTGTCAACTTTAATGAACAATTGGCTGAGCACCAAGCTTGTAAGAGAATAGAGGATCAATTATATTTACAGCAAGCTAGGTAATATACTTCAGCTTGAGGGAGAGTGCTATAATTATAGAAATAAGATGATCTTACACAATCTGAAATACTGTTATAATTATAGAAATAACTAGTTAATCTTATTATATAATCAGGAATATCTAGATTATATGTCTTATTAGGAGCATTTTTATTTGTTCTCGTATCATATCTTTATTATTAGAGGATATAAAAAATCTCCTCGATTGATTGCATTAATTCATTTTTCTCAGTATAAGTAAAGCGCGCCCATAGTTTTAGCTCAATATTTCTCTCTTCCCTAGAGTTTCAGACTCTACAACACACATGGGACCTTTTCAGCATACTACAAAGTTTCCAATGCACTATTTGGCCAAAAATACAACAGAAAACAGCGTAGCCATATCAACCATAGGACCATGGGAGTATTCACATTTTGTGTTTGACCCAGGTGGAGCCATATCAACCAACTTGAGGACAAGGTGAATGTTCAGAGGGACTATGGTTAGTAGGCCCCATTAGTAGCCAGTTAGTTATGTTAGTCTAAGAAATACAAGGGGTTATGTTAAGGGCCTGCTACTGATTAGGCCATTGTGGGTGGGTTTATGCTAGTAAACCAGTAGCCGTATATAAAAAAAATATGAAGAGGGATTTTATCAAGTCATTTTTGAGGATTGGGGCCTTTGGGCATTGGGAGGTGCAGCCCTTCCGAAGTTCTACAACTTTTCTCAAAAAATCTAATCCGATCTCAATCAAACCACCTACAAACTACGCAAATCCCTCATCCGCAGGTCATTTCAAATTAATGGTTGTAATACTACTAAAAAAAGCTCCTTATAGAAGAATCAAATGTAATGAACGAAAAAGAAAAACAAAGTTCTCTTGATTAAGTTTTCGTTTTGCACTTAATGTTGTTTTAATAAAAATGAACCATAAATCCCAATAGCCAAGCAACTCTACTGCACATAATTCAATACCAATCTATACGATATTTGACATGCCACTAATACATACATTTAGGCACACTAAAAAACAGCAAAAGAAGGATATTTACCACTTTCTTCACCCGTTCATTTGCAGCAGGAGTACCTCCAACAACACATTCTGGGTGATAAGGACTGCTGACACGCACGTCATTCATCACAACTATGACTGTCTTGTCCCAGCGGACTGGAAGCCTGAGTGCATTCTAATGTCATCAGTTTAAAAGGAAAATTAACCTACTGAGAAAAAATACAAAAGCTAGAAATATGGAAATCTTAAGACAAAGAGGCACTCTTAAGGCATGTGGGGATCGGGATTATAATGCTCTCAGGCAAGCATCAAAAAGTGACCCAGAATAGGGCTCAACTTGAGGTATCAAGTGATCCCCGTTTTTGTAGATCTGAATACAACTAAAAACTGACTCCAAAATAAATAAAACTTAGACAGATACTATTCCTCTAAGGAATGGCTGTTATCCAACATAAACACTGCAATTTCAAATGTCACATTATCACAAAATAATTAACCAAAATATTCATACAAACTGGGAGGAGGACTAATACAATTTCAAGAATATACAATATATAATTATATCGTTGGGTTTGAGAACAGCCTTCACAGTCAGAAATCATAATAAAAGTTCAAGTACTGAATTAATATCCACAACTTATAGATAATGACTACAGTTTCAGATCATAATTAAAACCCTAGGAACAAGAGAGGAAAGAAATCTTCTAGAAAACAAAGGTATATCAATTTTCTAGCATATCTATTCTAATATAAGAATACACAAAAAAAATGATCAGGTATTTTCCTCTCTTTTTAGAGCCACAAAAAATAGATAAAAGAAGGAAGCTCCCATTCCCTTCATATTCTTTTTCTCTGGACATTCCGGCACATAATTCAATCATTCTGGTGAAGAAAGTTGGGAACATTTAACATAAATATCATGCCAGTGTTGAGTTTTAAGATAAAAAACAATCAAACATAAGAAACCCTTAACAAGGCAAGGGGTATTTTATTTTGTGTAGTATAAGAAACCCATACAAGGCAAAGGCCTTCCCCTTAAAGTCACCCTCTCCAAAGCATGGGTACTTTATTTTGTGATCCAACCAAGTACACGCACATGTAGAGGGTACATTTAAGCATGATTGTTGAATTGGTATACAAATTGTGAATTGGAAGATTCATTTTCTGAATCATGAATCAAGTTGTATCATGAGTAGTAAGATTTGTGATCAATAATAAAACATAATATTTATATGCATTAAAGCACAAATTCATGATCAATAACTACGAGCATTTTTATTTTAGTTTCTAAATATCTTAATTGGAAAATATATCTATTTAAATTTAATAAAATATAAAACTTAATTATAGTGCATCAAAATTTGAATTTTTTTTTATATTTTTCAAGTGTAGATTAAAAGGGATAAGAAAGTGATAAGGTCCAATAATTAAAATTACAAGTCCAAACAACAATGTTCAAACTGACAGTCCACGCCCAAACACAATTAGTCTTGCCCTAAGAACTAAAAGACAGAAGTTATTAAAAGTAGAAAAAATTAAAAAAAAAAAAAAAAAAAAAAAAAAAAAAAGACTGTGCCCTTTTTTTTTTTTTTTTTTTTTTTTTTTTTTTTTTTTTTTCTCTCCTTTTGTTTTCTCTCTACGTTACGCTTGCTTTTTGG
>Ga0123340_1003286_pt1 | contig 15089 bp, 9 predicted proteins | sample SirMexnodulemix_FD_89961 | JGI IMG/M metagenome (GOLD analysis project Ga0123340, IMG submission 89961) | Root nodule microbial communities of legume samples collected from Mexico - Siratro Mexico nodule mix | ecosystem: Host-associated > Plants > Roots > Nodule | place: Mexico: Nepantla... | reverse complement strand
AAGTTATGATATTTTGATTCTGCAATAATAAAATATATTTATTTAATATTAAAATAAATTATTATTTTTTTATTATTATTATTATTATATAATATTTTATTTAAAAAAAACTGATGTAAAATGAAAGTAATTATTAGATACTATATCGGACTAAACCAACAAATCATTTTATAATCTATATTTATTTTTAAAATTACTTAATTATATTTATAATCTGTAACTTTTTTCAAATTAACTCCTTAATATCAAAATTATTTTGAGGAAAACAAAATCAATGAAAGAGATAAGAAGACTTAGTTTTGAATTGTGTATCTACGTTGTAACGTTATAACGTTGGCATTTATCAGATGGAGTTAAAAGTAACTGTGCAGTTGCATCTCCATTCATTTAGTTATTTTAAAATTCCTCATTAATACTTTTTATTACTTCTGAAAAAATTAATGACACGAGACACAATTACACGTATTGTTTTATAAGTGAAGTCCAAATCTCACACATATAATTTACAGCATTAACAATTAAACGTATTGATTAAATTAACCAAGTCACTATTAAAAAACGAATTGACAGCTATTGATTTAATAAACTAGAATACCTTTAACAAATACTTGAGGACTGAAAATAAATAATAATAATTTTTATATATAAAATTAATTTACATATAAACTAGTAAGTTTAATTTTCTTTTTTAAAATTTATTCAGACATTTTCCTTCGTAATAACTTTAAAATAAGTTTATATAAATTAAAATCAACTTATGTATAAATTAAAATCTTTTTTAAGAAAAAACTTGTCAAAATTAATTTAGAATCCTAAATTAATTCTCTTTTTTGAAAAAAATATCAATAAATTATATAGAAAACTTTATTTTTATAAGTGATGTTTAAATATTGAAAGTATATATGTATAATTATGCAAATTATCTAAACTTTTTAGAAGAAGTAAAAAAAGAAGAAGAAAAGACGAGCTTCTTCCAAGGAATCTTGTCTCTTTTTTTAATTTCACACTGTGAAGTCAAATGGAAAGCCCCCTTTAGGTGAAAGTGATTAGTTAATAATGAAGGCACGGTTGAAACTGGTAGCCAACTTGGCAGTCACCAAACAGGGCAGAGTGGATAATTAAAAAGGCAGAGGGTATAATGGTAATTTCATGGGTAGAGCTGGGATTGCTACAAATTGAGTTCTGTCCGTCTGAGGCTGTCACTGTCAGCCTTCGGCGCCTCCAATAGTTTCTGTCAGTTTTCTGAATTCCCGTTTTGCCCTCACGTTTCCGTTATTTCCACCCTATTAGAAAAATCGATATTGGTTGGTCACCCTGGTTGGGGTTGGGGCTGGAGGTGGTATCCAAAGAGGAAGAACAATCTTTGGATGCTTTCTCTCTCTCACATTCTTTACCTCATAGCCTTCCTTTTTATTTTATTCCTTCTGAGTCCTGAGACCAAACACACTTTTTAATGCAGAAAAGTTTTTATTTTTTTCACTGAACCCATTTTGGGTCCGTGATTGATTTTTTTTTTACGCCCTTTGTTATTTGCAATCTCTGATCTTGGTGAAAACCCAGTTGCTGGGTTATTAGTCTCAGCTTCTCTGGTTGTTACTTTTGACTGAACTATGAACGCTTCAACAAGGTTGGATTCAGCTGTGTTTCAGCTGACACCCACTAGAACAAGGTAATGGATGATACTTTTGTGTCTGTTAGTAATCTATGTGAAAGCTATTGAGAACGTTTACATTTTGTTTATAGCATGACTTGTGTTGTGGGTTTGTTTGATTCTTCTATAAATCAGGTTTGACTTGGTTATAACTGTGAATGGAAAGAAGGAGAAGATTGCCTCAGGGTTGCTCAATCCATTTCTTTCCCACTTGAAGGCTGCTCAGAATCAGATGGACAAGGGTGGTTATTCAATTGTTCTTGAGCCACCTGAGGGTAACAGTGATACCTCCTGGTTTACCAAGGGAACTGTTGAAAGGTTTGACTTTTAAGTTTTTTGGTTTATCGTTGGGTTCAGAAGAGATTGAAAGTTTAATCCTTTTAAACATGTTTCTTAGAGATTGTCATTGGTATTAACGTATTGTATTCAGTGCTCAAAATGGTTCCATACTACCATTTTGAAAGTCAATTCATACTTCTAGTCGTTGTAATATAAAGACCAAATTATTGCATGTTAGTCATGGATCGAGTCTGGGGTCCATTATTATTATTACTCTTGTTTCCTTTTATTTAACGAATAAAATCTGCCTGATAATTTTTTATTATTATATCTTTTTCGTTTTTAGCTTCTACAAATTAGGAATTATAAAATTTTTTCAGTAAAAACTGTGATTGGAGATGTATTGTATATGGAAAGAGAAAACAATTAAAGAAGAAAAGCAGCCGGAAATTATTGACACTGTATTGTATATATCTTTTGTTTTACTCTTTTCAAATCATAGGAAAGTGCTGAGGAAATGGTAGTGACACCATGTTTTGAAGTTAAACATATATAGTATGACCTGTTACTGTAAATTTAGAGACTTAAAGTTATTCTGCTGGACTAATTTTCTCTGCCTCTGTAGATTTGTTCGTTTTGTGAGCACCCCCATGTTTTGAAGTTAAACATATATATTATGACCTGTTACTGTAAATTTATTCTGCTGGACTAATTTCTCTGTCTCTGTAGGTTTGTTCGTTTTGTGAGCACTCCCGAGATATTGGAACGTGTGTATACTGTAGAATCAGAAATCTTACAAATTGAAGAGGCTATTCTTATTCAAGGAAATAATTCTTTGGGAATTAGCACTGTATGTAAATATCTACATACTCTATTTGATTCCCTTGCACTTCAAAGTCTGTTTCAATAGTTGAGTATTTGTGCAGGTGGAAGAAAATCAAATGAAACATGTTGAAAGCACTGAAGGTACTTCTGAACAAGTACAACTAACTTGTATTGAACAAATATAGGCGTATTTAAACCGCTGCTATCTTTTTATGATTGATTACAGCTAATCAAACTTGTTAATTTGCACAGGCAGGAAGACTCAGCAGGACAATAATGAGGAGAGAGCAATTGTACTTTACAAGGTTAGTAGATCTTTACTAATTAATATCTATTTCATACATTTTATTATTTTCTTAATAGTCTGCATGATTATGTGCCAGCCTGATGCACAGCCTCCTCAAGCTAAGGGGACCACCACTTCAGAAGTAAACTCGAAGTAAATTCTTTCTGTCCTACACTTTTCTCCATTTTCTATTACCATGTCTCAGTAGAAAAATGTATTGTTTAAGTTGTTTATGATTAAATCATGTTTTAAAGTCTATCGGTTAATGTTCAGCCTAGAATACACATGAAGCGAGTAAAAAAAATATGTAACAACATGGAAGGCTGCCAATTAAAATCTGATAAAGTTACTTTTAGTTTGAGCATCCTTGTTACGAGTAAGACAGAAACCTTTTGTATTGGTGAATCTTATATAAGCTTGACCATGATTTTATAGTTGATAATTATCCCTTGAGGATTATTGTTTATCTGTGAGTATTGAAAGCAGCATGTGGGAAAGCTATGCATTTTATATTTTTTGTTTATGATTATTGAACAGATATACAAAAGGAAGTGTTTTTTAGTGCATCTATTATAGCTTAAGCTTTTGGAACAACTGTTTCTGCATTGTTACAAGTTTTTAGCCAAAGCTCTGTTGGATTGAGCTGTGTATATATAAATATGATACATAAATTTATTTATGTATTTTCTTTGCACTATGTGAAAAATATTAACTCATTCACTTCTCATGTATTAGAGTTCATCTTCTGAAAGTCCTAGAGACACGTAAGTCAGCACTGCAGAAAGAGCAAGGCATGGCATTTGCTCGAGCTGTTGCTGCTGGTTTTGATGTGGACTATATACCACCTTTGATGTCATTTGCTGAATGCTTTGGGGCATCTCGCTTGAAGTAAGAAAACTTATTTTTTTTCGTAGACCAATGACCATACATATCTGTTGGTGAAGTGTTGGGTTCTTCATTCATTGATCTGTAATGTACATATGGGCTGTATGATGTTGCTTATGATAACTTTTGTTACATGTCAGGGATGCATGCACAAAATTCATTGATCTTTGGAAAAGAAAACACGAAACTGGACAATGGCTTGAAATTGAAGCTGCTGAAACAATGTCCAATCGGTCAGACTTCTCTGTGTTAAATGTTTCTGGCATTATACCTCCCAATATGGTCTCTGCATCCCATACTGAATTGGACTCTGAGAGTAATGGGAAAGCAAGTTCAGGTACAATTTCCTGCATATAGTGAACTTGTGAATTGTTCATGGCTTGATGTTTTACATTTGTAAAACTCGCTACACTTTTCTAAATGCCCATACACACAGACATACACATATGGACCAAACCTGCTCTTAGTTTCGTTTTCCTTCTTATCTTTTAATATAATAAACTTACACTTCAAAGAATACAGAGGCCTGTCCGCCGATTGGTCTACCTGAATGGCTAATTTTGATAAGCCTTCTATCTGTTTTTGCTTTCCCTGTCTGTTTTTTCTATCATGTTTGCTGATGTAGAAAAGTAAGGGCTTGGCCCATATAACATGGCACAACTTGGCTTGGTCTGTTTCCATGCCTACTAATCAATAGCCCTTAAGTCACACACCCAAAAGAAAAATCCTAATAGCCCCAGTTATGGATTTTGGACAAGGCCTTGGACTATCAGAATCAGTCTCAAAATCAAATTTAAACCAAACTTACGAGATGCGTTGCACATTAAGCATATATTGATCTACTGCCTGTCCAGTTACAAATCAAGCTACTTGTTCAAATTCTTAAGACTTGATATCTGACTTATAATTCTCAATTTTTGTAAGATAAAGGTTTGATTCCTCTATTGAGAATTTTAAATGCTGATCCACCATCCGTGTCTTGCCTTTTTCTTAATTAGAAATATACCTCAAGATTTTTGTTTACACATTTCCAGATGTGCCTCCAATGGACCGCCAACCATCTATAGGAAACCAAGATAATATTCAAGGTCAATTTCCACACATGTTCTCTCCTTGGCCTATTCATTTTCAGCCAGGTCCAGTGCAAGGCATACCCTACTATCAAGCATATCCAGGAAACAGTCCATTTATGCAGCCAAATTATTCTCCCATGGAGGACCCCAGACTAATTGCTGGTCAAAATAATGGGCGCAGAAGGCATTCAATGGATAGCAGACACAGCAATACTGAATCAGAAATGACGGATGAAGTGGATCCAGAGAGGGATGGTGCACATACTGGAGGTCGACGGAAGAAGGATAGGCGATCAGGACAGAAATCTGGCATGGTGGTGATTCGGAACATCAATTACATTACAAAGGCAGAAAATTCCTCTGACAGTGGATCACAGTCAGATTCTGCCTCAGAAACCAATGAAGATAATAAGGAATCTGTGAAGACCTCAAAGAGAAGGAACTCCAGAAAAGAATCTTTGAAGAAATTGGATTCGTCTGATAGGGAAAACACAGAGCATGTGAAGGATGCAGATGGAGGCCACTGGCAAGCATTTGAAAACTGCTTACTAAGAGATGTTGATGATTATAGGCATGCCATTGACCCAGACCAATTTAATTTGGAAAAGGTGAATGACATGAGAAGAAAAAAACACATGGATTCCAATGATCCTTTAGTTTTTACTGAGCGGGAAGTGCTTGAAGGTCAAGGAAGTTCTTCTTTAGATATGCATAGCATTAGCAAAGGATTGACTCACATGCCCAAGAAATCTGATAATGATTTATTATTATCTGCAAGAACAGGACAGTCTGGTGATCGTTGGTCTGGAGATGATGTACAATATTTAGAAGTAAATGGGAAAAGGAGTGGTTACAGAAGGGCTGTCGGTGATGATTTTATCACTTCCAAACAAGAAAGTGAACTGAGCAATGCTTATCCTTCCTCGGATAAGGAAACTTCACTAGGTTATTCAAGCAATAAACTAGAAAGGAAGTTGTTCCATGATATGAATGATGATTCCTACATATTGGAACATAGATCGATCGAAGTCAATGATGCTGGAAATGTTGAGAGAAATGCTATTGACATGGATTATGAGATCCCAATTGTGCGGCAAAATGAAGAGAAGTCTTCTGATGAGACAAACCATATTAGTTATGAGCCGCATGAATTAAGTATGCTGCCTGAACGAGGAGCTGAAAGGGGATCAATGAGTTATGACCCTGCTTTTGACTATGAAATGCAGGCCCAGGCTGGTAGTACTTTACAAAATAAGAACAAAGAGGTAGTGACTGACACCAAACCAGGATCTAAGAAGTTGGATAAGGAGGCCAAATCAAAAGTTACCCCAAACAATGCTGATAAAAGAAAGACTGGTGGACCAATAAGGAGAGGGAAGACTTCTAAACTTAGTCCTTTGGACGAAGCACGGGCCCGTGCTGAGAGCTTACGGAACTACAAAGCTGATCTCCAGAAAATGAAGAAAGAGAAGGTACTCACTTGTATCTTATAACTCCCAGCCTTTCCACCTTTGTGTTTCTATTTCATACAATTAACTTAAAATGGATGTGAAACACTTAATCAAGACAGGCAACATTATATGAGCCTATTAATCTGAGGGACATATCTAGTGAGACTGAGAGCATAAGAGGTGATGAGGGTAAATCTTTCTTACACAAGTGAACATGAATGGTTAAGATTGTTCTCATCAAACTCAACCATCCTTTTTAAATGTACGATTGAGTTTTACTCCTCTCATGCTCTCGGTTCTCACCTAATATGCCTTCTCTTCATCTGTTATTCGACATTGATTAATTTATTTCTTTTATCTTATAATTAGGAAGAGGAAGAGATAAGACGCCTACAAGCCTTAAAGATGGAGAGGCAAAAGAGGATTGCTGCCAAGAGTAGCTCGACCACTACACAGTCACCATCACAGCTAACCAAGAAACAACTTTCAACAAAACTTTCACCAAGCTCTCATAAAGGGTCTAAATTTAGTGATTCAGAGCCAGGAGCATCCTCACCCCTTCAGAGATTCCCCATCAGAGCTGCATCTCTTGGATCTAGTGATTCTTTGAAAGTCTCAAAAACCAGCAGATTGATTTCCAGAAGCCACTTGGATAATAACAAATTAAGCCGATCAGTGTCTTCTTTGCCCGAATCTAAGCTAGGGAAGGATGATAGTACAACTGATTCTAAGGCATCAATGGAAAGGATTAGAAGATTGTCGGAACCAAAAGTGAGTACCATTCGACAGACTTCCTCAGTTATACAAATTGGCACTGGAACAATATCAAAGGGTAAAGCAGCTGATGGACCCGAGAGCAAAAAGATATCTGCTATTGTGAGTCACGATAAAAGCAAGACAGCAGCCCTTCCAGAACTGAAAATCAGAACAGCCAAAGCTAGTGACATTCCTCAGAACAGAACATCAGTCAAAGACAAGGCACATAAGTTGAATGATAGCAAGTCTTCTATGACTTCACAAGGTACCATCTCAAAGAAAAAAGAAATTGGTACTTCATCCAATGGTGATCGAGATGACAATCCTGTGATTGAAAAGACTGTTGTGATGCTCGAGTGCGAGAGACCTTATGCCCCTCCTATTCATAATGCAGAAGAAAGTTTGGAGATACCAGAGAAACAATATGATAATGGTAAAGTAACTGAAAAAACAGAGACAGCATCTAATAATGCTGCTATTCGTGCTCCTCTTGTTTCACCATTAAGCATGGATATAATAGATAAAGAAACCTTAGAGAGCCAATCACACCTGCAATCCATATCTACTGAGGTATGTATTCATAACTTATAGTAGCTTTGGAGATGGTTTAACTGTCTTGGTTAGTTCATACACTTGTAGATATGACTATTGCAATAATCTCTTTCTGCCAATGTTAATTATTATGAGACTTGAAAACTGCACCTAGTATGTTACGTTTCCTACAAGCTATTTTTACCTCTGCCAAGGATGTACTTACAATGCTATGTGCTTGTTGCAAATTGTGGAAATAGCCTTATAGTACCAAAACTTTTTGTTCACAATGTTGTGTGGATGGCTGAGGGCATGAAATTCTCACCATTATTGGTTCAAGGAGTGTTTGTTTATGTAACTTTCTCTTAGGAGGTGAACTTCAAGTCTAGTTCAACCTTATAAAATTGATTTGTAAGATGGTGTTTTCACTCACTTGTATATTATAATTTAGTCATATTTTTAGTTGAGACGAGATCTCTAACACTTAATATCGAGCAGTTACTAATATTTCCACTCATACTGATAGGTTCAATCACAGATCAGCATCCTTCCTTTTTCAAAAGATTTGTCATCTGGTCTTCACATTCTAATTTATACAACTAAAAGATTATATTATGTCTGGAAAATAAGTATGTTCAATTCTATGATAATCAGAAATTTGATGATTATTGATTTTTAAATTTCAACAATAAGGTGTTATTTTAGACATTAACTGTATATGAGCGAGAGCTTTTAATTTTATTATAGACGTCTTCATATATTCTTTGAAAATTCTCAATGGATGGGATACCTTCTTACTTGCTTCATAAGCTAATTTTGAATTTAATATGCAAAATCAGGTCAAAGTGGATCATACAGAGAAAGAACCTTCAAAATCATCCAGTCTTTGTATTTCTGATGAAACATATCAAGCCCCAGTTGCTCGAGTTTCTTCTATGGAGGATCCTAGTACTAGAAATAGTGAGTATGGTAAAGCAGCACCCACAATTTATGAGACTGCAGCAATTGGTGTGGATACTGTTAAAGCACACGTGTCTAACATTGGGAACTCAACACTTGATAAGATTCCTGAAGCAACTGAGAAGCCTCAGGTAAAGGAGTCAGCATCCAAAGGGTTTAGACGACTGCTAAAGTTTGGAAAAAAGAGTCATAGCTCAGCTGCTGAACGCAGCACTGAATCAGATAATGTCAGCATAGATGGTTCTGAGGCAGATGAGATTGGAAACAATGGTTCCTCTAATGAAGGTAATTTGCTCATCATACTCCCTTTGTTCTTTATTAGCCATTTAAAGGATATACATAAAAAGGAAAGGTGTTATATGAGCTTTTTAGATTTAGCCATCTTAGGAAGTGGACTTCAAGTCTAGTTCAACCTTATAAAATAGCCTATTCCATTCAATAATTTACTTGTAACTTTCGATAGCTGAGACTGATTTGGCAAATGGGTATTTTCCCATACCTTATAACCAATGCTTTAGAACAACAACTAGATCTTATTGGACTTTCCACATACACTTATGTTCATTTTCATAATTGCCTTTATGTAAGTGTCTGAAAAAGTTCACCAATTCAACTTTATGTGACATATATGCACCTAAACTGACCACCATTATTTCCATGTCATCTTTCAGTTCATACTTTAAAGAACTTGATCTCTCAGGACGAAACACCCAGCACAACTCAACAAAAGTGTAAGGCTTTCACCCTAAATTTTCTCAAGTGGACTTGAATCTACTCTTTCATTTATCCGTGTACCTTCTTTTCTACCTAATTCATGTACATCCTTTTCTGACTGTGGACTTGGCAAACATATTGTTGTGCAGCTTCTCGTTCTTTTTCTTTGTTGTCCCCATTTCGAAGCAAGAACAGTGAAAAAAGATGATGGCTTCATAGAGTGTGGTGTTAGAAAGATTGGTGCAGTGACAAGCTAGATCCTTTACTTGATTCTTTCCATTTTTTTCTAAGTCTAGCAGAAAAGAATACTGAGTAATGTGTTGCTATGAAATTGGTTGTTGTATATTTTGTGTTTCGCTGTGCATATGCTCTAGTAATTTGTATATTTTATTTATACCTGATTTCATTTCACTTTATATAGATCTGGATTAACGAGGATGTTTTCTCTACCGAGTTATATATCTGACAGAAAAATATATCTTACAAGATTCTGATTTTTTCATAAATCTGATTTATAAAAAATACTTTTATAAAATGGTTATGTTAGTTTTTACTTACATTTGTTGAGTTGAAAAGAAAGACATGTCTGGACAAACAGCGGAGTGCCTTCTCCAATTTGGAAAAACTGGATTGTTCAGTTTTAAAATCTCAATAATCATTAATGTTTTTATTATAATTTTCTTATAATAAAATTATTAATTTTAAAAATTAAGAACTGAGAGATTTCATTCTATTTTGACAAATGGAGAATATCGTAGCTCACAATACATTTAGGGAATTATTGTCGGATGAAAGATTGAGATTTATGGAAATTTTTTAAAAATAATAAGTTTCATTGTTATTAGTATAAATGCATATTTTTTAACCAAATTAAATTGCTTCTCTCTAAAAGTTAACTTACAAGCCATCTATATCCCAATTGAATAATCCAAATCCACAATGATAAAGTTCAGTTTATACAATGCTTAGTAATCAATCCGGCTTAAACTTGAAACTTGATAGGTATTAGTGGCTCATTATTTTTTATTTTTTTTTACCATTATTGCATTAATGGTTATTTCAAAAAAGAAAAAAAGAAAAGTGAGAGTGGAATGGATCACACTAAATAAGGGTTAGTTTAGGCCAATTAGCTTCCTTTTGTACTTTAATGATTAATCGTTGTTCATTTTGGCATTCTAATTTATTTATTTTTTTCAGAAGATATATTTTAGAGGAATAAGAGATACAGGAACTTCAATAATATTTATTCATGATTTCATACTAAGAATATCTTAATCTTAAAATTAAACATAACTTTCCATAACCAAAAAAACAAGATCATATTTTCCTCACAGAAAATCATCTCCTTCTCCTTTATTTAAATAACATTTTAAAATTTAAAACGTAACTTATTCGAATTCCCATACGATCTTATTTTCAACAAAACTCGATTTAGGAAATGGTAATATAATATCACCAAACCAATTATTAATTATTATGCAGGGGTCAAATGTAGTATTTTAAATATGTTGAAGGCAAAATATTTTTTTCGCTTTAACCATGCCAGGACTATTGGCGATAAAGGAAAAAAAAAGATAAATAATAATTTATCTCTGGTCCAATTCTATTTAGAAATATACAAGCAACAACTACTTTTACTAGTTAGAAAAAGGATTTTTCTTTTCTGCTAATTTAATTGTATATAATCTCTTGTATAAACCTAAGCAATGGGGTGGGGGAGGAAAGGTTTTGATCTTGTATCCATTCAAAATATTCCATGAGAATTATTTTCTGTTGTAGAAGTGAAGTGAGATGAGATGTATAGTGATGAAGCTGGACCATAAATGCTGTGTATACTTACACATCTTTATCTGCCATTAGAACTGCATAGTAAGGTGTCAGTCAAAACGAATTACTAAGCATGAGATGTTGCTTTTGGTCATCCTCATTAAAGCTTCCTTTGCCAAGCATTCAGCTGCTTCTTGTGGATCCTCTATGTGACTGATCAGATTCACAGCCTCTTGGTTTTTCATCACCTACACAATGCAAATTCACTTCCTATTACTTTTTTTTCTTATTCCCAACAAATGATTGTAATTATGTATTTGTATTGAAGCTTACCTCCCATATGCCATTGCTTGCTAATATCAAAAATTCAGTACCAGAATCAAGCACTTCACTTCTAACGACAACATCGGAGCCTCTAGAATGTTTTGCACCTGCTGCATTTCCTGATTGACATGCTAGCACAAGTCCTTTGTGAGAACACATTTTTAGTATACATTATCAGATGTGTGAATCAAAAAGATGTGCCATTAACTGATAAACAAAAACAAACTGTGATAACATATATCAGTTAAATGTCATTCTAACATAACATATATATCAGTGCAAATGAGTATGTATATTCCTCCTTTTAGCATTGGTTTTCACCTTTGCCAAAGTGAGAAGCTATTCTCATAATGACAGGTCTTTTGTAGTATATAATATACCTGCAAAGAGTCGGCGAGACCAGTGTACTTTTTGTGATTGTCCGTATGTGCCAGTTGTCGGATGAGCTATGCCATCTCTGCACACAACAGTTCTGTAATCCCCCATGTTGGCTACTACAAGTTTTTCTCCATTGATCAACATAACAGATGCTGAACCCATTCTGCATGTCTCCTCTAATGTGTGTTCCTCTCTGATCTTTGCTCTCGCACCAAGGTAAGCCCTCTTCAGAGCTTCCTTACTTTTACTACTTATATGAGTCTGACATGTGAATAGAAAACATTACAAGTACAGAAGAGACCAGAAGTAAGAGGGAATTTATGAATAAAGCCGCTGAATCTTGACCTGTTTTTGACAATACATGCCAAGATTATGTGACGGAATAAAGAAAAACTTTTCATATTATTGAACCTAGTTATATTGCTATTTATAGCATGTTTTTCTTCTTTCCCATATCACTTTTCCTTTTCAAAATTCTACCGAAAATGGATTGTGCAAGAATGTTTCAATACAAAAAAACCAATATGAGAAAGGTTTCACTCAAAATTAAAAGCATGTACAGCAGAATTTGTTAACCAATTAAAAGTACTTTCACTCAAAATGCACAAGCATGGTGCAACAAAGTAAAGAGCACATATGTATGAGAAATCAAGTGATAGATAACCTCATGAAGCTTCTTGCCAAAGAAATAAGACTGCATGTACTTGCTAACCCGGTCTCCAATTAGTGCATCAAAGATTCCAAAATACACAGTTCAGTTTGATTCATTTCCTCTCTCTGTGCCACAACTGAATCAAAGTCTGTGTTACCAGAATCATCTCTGCTCATACTATGTTCCACCACATGATAACCATATGTCATTGGCATCATCCATGAAGGCTTCTTTGCCACCCTCTGCTTTCTTTTTCTGCCTCCATATCCTAGCAGAAACCGTTTCAGCCGAAACGCCTGCTCAAGTCAACAGATAAATCAGCTCTTGCTGTGTAAATCACCAATTCTTGCAATGATTCAGCATTTAGCAAAATCAAGGAAAAACAAAAAATATAAAAAGGGTCAATACCCTAAGTTGTTGCATCAAAATGCTTCTCATGGATTCTATAGAAACTTAATTGACAGGCACTGGAGAGAGAACATTGGCTTACCTTGCCTTTGAGATTAAGATAGAATCCCATGTTTTTTCTCTATTGCTTCATCAGAGTTTTACAAAAATCTGAGCTCATGCAAATGGTGATAAAAAAAGTTAGCAAATCAATTTTCTAGATAGGAACCATAATGTTAATATATGGAGAAGCAAAAAATGAGATTGAAATTTCTCCTCTCCCTAGCATTGATCACAAAGTGCTTATAATGGGTTGATGATTGTACACAACAGTAAAGTCCACTAATTGGAATTCAATCATGAATTATGCCTAGCAATTAAAATTTAAAAATAGAGGAATTTTCTCCTTTGACCAATTTCTTGGTTCAAACCTTGAGCCAGAATCTAGAAGAAGATTACCAAGAAAAAGGAAAAAGTATAGAAAAAACAAAAAAGTTGAACTCAAAGATACCCCTACCGTTTAGAGAAACATCAGGTCTTGAGTCATGAACTCTAGAGCTGCTTAAATAAGAAAATTAATTAGCTTTAATAGAAAGTTAGGAAGAAAATTTGAAAAAGACGTAAGTCAAGGGCGTGAAGCTTTATTTTCTAATTAAGAAAATTGAAATTTAAGCATGCTAATTAATTGGGCAACATTATGCTGAATATTCTATTCAGTGACCATTCAGAATTTTCTGAGATTTGTTGTTCAGTTTTCAGGGTTGGGTTGACTTTTCCACATTTCAAGGGTATCCGTTTCTATTAAATAAATATTTTATCCTGAATAATTAAGATTTATAATAAATAATAAATAACTTTTTAGTTAAATACACGTATTGTGATTTATACTCATAAATAAATATTTTAACAAATTACATTTTTAACTTATAATAAACTATTTAAATCGTTGTATAATACGTTTCTGACTATTGATAATATAATTTAAAATTAAAGTTACAAAGAAAATTTTATAGATAAGCAGATCATTAAGTATACGCTATAAGATTGTTCAATATAATTCAGAGATAACGTTTACGTTTTTTAACTAATTAATTAACAAAGTATTTTCTACATTATTATTATTTTTTTGTTAATTGTCGCTTAAAGTTTAATTGAGGCAGCTAAAAAAGTTATTAAAGTATTAATAGAATTTATAATTTGTTTCCTATTTTATCTGTATTAATTTATTATTTGAATTGTATTCATGATATATTTTTCATTCCTCTTTCTTAAAATAAAAGTATTAGTTGCTTTTTTTTTTCAACTTCGAATTTTTATTATTAAAATCTCCTTTATCATTTTTTACCTCCAGACTGTTAATTTAATAAAAATTCTTTAATTTCTAATGTTGATTTTTTCCCACTGAAATAAATCATATATTTTTTGGAAGTAGATGCTGGAACCTTTCTCAAGATACAATTCATCAACTTCTTTTGTCATTATTTAGTAAATGCACGAACTCTTAAATCTGTTAAAAAAAAATGGTTTGACCACGATTAAAATATGTTGAAGAAAGTGAAGTTACCATTTTCTGATTATGTGAATGAAAAGAATGAATAGAATTGGGGAATGACACGTGGCACATGAATATGTGTTTAGGTTTGCTTGATGTTGATGAAAGAGGTTGAATGTGAGTTGGTTTACATATTTTATATTAGTTTGGTGTGATTATAATTTGAGTTGCTTCCATGTATTCCATTCTTGAAGATGGACAACTTCTTATTTATTTACATTTTTCTTATATAAAACGGCACTTTTATTTTAAAGTTTTATTTATTTGGTTCTTCACCGACTTAACCAGTTCTTGACTTTTTGTTTTCTTTTTGCAGGTTCTTTTTTGTTGTTATTTGAAACAGTAAAATGTATAATACATAATTTATTTTTAGTATGTTATAAGTATAAATATTTATAACTTAAGTTAATTTTTTGCTAAAAAAATATATATCTAAGAAATCTCTTTTCAAAAACATTTTGTTTAATATTACAAATGTAACATGTAACACCTTTTTTTTTAGAAAACCCTTTTTTTTTAGAATAATAACTTATTTTTTTTTTTTTTTTTTGCTCCCCTTTGTATTGTTCAAGATATTTTTTTTTTTTTTTTTTTTTTTTTTTTTTTTTTATTAATTTT
>Ga0123340_1003284_pt1 | contig 15093 bp, 9 predicted proteins | sample SirMexnodulemix_FD_89961 | JGI IMG/M metagenome (GOLD analysis project Ga0123340, IMG submission 89961) | Root nodule microbial communities of legume samples collected from Mexico - Siratro Mexico nodule mix | ecosystem: Host-associated > Plants > Roots > Nodule | place: Mexico: Nepantla... | reverse complement strand
TGGGGTGACATTTCGAGGGTTTCAAGGAACATCTGCAGATGACAAAGCTATTACCTTAGCTTGCGGTTCACAAGGTTGTTCCAACATTGTGTTGGATCAAGTTAGCATTACATCTTCTGTACCGGCAAAACCAGCTTCTTGTTCTTGTACTAATGCACATGGAACAGCTACATCCACAGTTCCAAATTGTGCTTCCTTAAAAAAGTGAAATAACTGTTACCCTCATACATGTATACGCAAAATGATGTATCAAGAATAAGAGCTTTTTTTTTTTTTTTTTTTTTTCCCTATTGAACAATAAGAGTTTTTGTAAACGAATAATACAAGTTTTCTTGATGAATATTATTGTCATTACAAGAAATTGCTGAAATAGGATGATAAATTTACTTATCCAAATAGTATCGGCCCAAGTGATGGATAAGGTACAGTAAACATTAATAACTTCGATTTGACCTAAGCAGAAACTGTTACAAAATTAAGAAAATAAAAATAAAAGAAAAAGTAGTAGTTTTGTCGGCCAAGCTCACGCTCAAGGATAATTTTTATTAAAAAAATTTAGGTTTGGTACACTTAGTCGATGCTAATCATGCGTCGACCTAGTCGATACAGGTAAGTAATTTCTTTTCTTTAATTTTAATTTATACTGTGTTGGTGTAGCCGATACAAATTAAAAATTTTGTTTTTAAATTTATTCAATCTGACCTGTTATATAAAATTAAAAATAATATATAAAAATTAGAGAAAAAAATTATTATTATTAATAATATCAATCTTAAAAAAAGTAAATGAGCTGAGAAAAATAAATAAAAGAATAAAATTTTATAATAAGTGTTAAAGTTGAATTGGATTAAAAAGAATTAAAGTTTTTAAGTATAATATGAAATAAGAAGTATTAATATTACGTTACAAAAATATAAATTAAAAGAAAAAATAAAACTGATGTAATTTTGTAATAAAAAAATTTAAGAAAATAATTATGAAATTTATCGTTAGAAACTTAAGAAAAAGTTAATGATATTATATATTTGTTGAGTATTTTGCTATATAAAAGGTCTAATAGAGAAATATGAAGGTATTAAAAAATTGAGAATAAGATAGAAGTAATGTTATAAAGAAATAAGAAGTGAAAGATTGTTATTATTATTTATTATTAATTTCACGAGGACAAAAGTTAAAAACAAAATATTTTATCATAACTTTTAAAACTAAATTGAATGAACATTAATAGAAGTTTTGGTATAATTAAATAGGAACTTGAAACTTATAGAAATTTAAAGTAAAAAATAAATATAAGTAAAATAACACTAATACAAAAAACATATTTTACGATAGAATATAATTTGGTTAAAAAATAATTGACGTAAACAAATATGCGGTGACATTTTTGTAAATATTTAAAGAGATATTACGTCGGTTCATACAAACCCGATGTAATATATTATATTTTACATCGGTTCCACAAATAACCGACATATAAAAAAATTGAAAAACAAAAATTTTAAATTTGAAAATTTTGAAACGACAATAGAGATACTATGTCAATTGGGAGATCCCAACCGGCGTAGCATCTCCCTCGGAACGCGCAAGTGAATTTTGAAAAATAAATAGATAAAATTTGGACAAATACTATGTTGGTTGGTACACAACAAAAAAATTGTGTTTTAGCGACCACTGAAATTGATCGTTAAATAACGAAAAGCGGTCACTAAATATGGTAATCACCGAAATAACGATAAAAAATGAGTAGTGACAAAAACCTAGTCGCTAATATTTAGAGATCCATTTTTTAGGTGGTCACAATTTAGGGACTAAATATGTGGTCGTAAAAACGGTTGCAGAATGTTTGGTCCCAAACGTTTCTTGAAGACCAATTTAGCCACCGAAAACTTATGAAATATTGGTCGCTAAATTGGTGGCTAAAATAAAATAAAAGTTGATGGCTAAAATAAAATAATTATTAGTGGCTTAAATGAAATAAATTTATGTGGCTAAATTGGTAGCTAAATTGAAAGGAATTTTGGTGGCTAAAGCGGTGACTAAACAAAAATATTTATCAGTAGTTAATTCGGGGACGAAAGAAAAATAAATTTCAATGACTAAATCGGTGGCTAAAATTAAAGAAATTTCAGTGTCTAAATTGGTGGCTAAATATCACCTATTTTTACATATTATTTTCGCCTGTTTACAAACAATTTTCAAACCTGTTCATAAATACTCAAATTTTAATTATGTTAATGAATAATGAACTTCAACACATAACATAAAAAATAGTAGCGTAAGTATATTACATAATGAAAAGTATTTAAAGCAAATTAAAGAGTCCAATGTATTATAGAATTCATCATATAATTAATCCTCATCTACACCATCATCTCTAATGTGGTCTTCTCTATGATGTCCATCGGAAGTAGGATTTGAAAGACCTGACATCAAATTATTCACTTGAATGTGCTGGAAGATGAGTTTCATCTGCTCTTGATTTGTTATCACTTGCTCTACCTTTTCTTCAAGTGTTCGCTCCTTGGCATGCTTTGCCATAAGTTCAGCATTTAACTTTTGAATAGTCTCACGCATTTCTTCTATTTTATGGACTACTAAAGGTTGATTTGTAGTAGAGTCAACACTCTTGGAAGAAGTAAACCTTTTGCTCAATGCATCAAGCCCATACACATTTTCTTTTTTAGTTCCACCTCTAACAGCATTAAAGTATATTTCATTGTCATCAATGGAGGCAACAGGAGATTTTTGGGAAGATAAGTCTTCACCCATTAGATGTTGTTGGGCTTCTTCCCAGCGCTTCTTATATTTCTCCTGAAAATTAAGTCAAATGTCATTACTGTGAAGAAGACATATAATAAACATTAAACTATAACTCATTTTAAGCGTACCACAAGCTCACAGGTCTTATCATTAACCCATTGTCCAGTCTTTAATTTTTTTGTTTTCTCTACAATCTCCCAAGCAGTTGGTTGTCATTCAAGCTCCTTAGTCTACATAAGTTTAATGAAAGATAAGATTAAATGTCTAAGTTCAATATATCATATTTAAATTAAATATATAAAAATATAACAAAAATAAGATTACCATTTGGTCAAAGTGAGCTGTAGTAGATATTGAACCACCACAGTAGGTTGAGGCTCCCTTATCAACAATTCGATTTGCCTTGGCAATGACACTCTTGTTTTGAAATTTCGTGGAATTCCAATATTGGTTCAAGGTTTCTTGAATAAGTGGTGGAATCCATGTCCCCCTATCTTGACCATTTCTAACACTGTTCATTACATTTTTTAAGATGCGGAAACCTGTTGTCTCAAAAAATGGACCATTTTGTGGTATAAATCTATGTTCATATATATTGTCAAAATGATATACAGATATAGGAACATATTAAACAATAATAAATAAATTAAAATATACTTACTCTCCTTTTTCTGTATGAAGCCATGGCCTTTGATAAGCTACATTGGCAGAGTCATACTCAGGTGTTAAACATCCTTGTATTAGTAAAGGTTGATTCATAGTTGGCTCTGTAGAAAAGTTAGTAGGAGTTGATTATCCTACATTATGTTTAGCATGTTCTTCATGAAGTGGAGGAAGTGAGGGTCCTTCATAGATATGATGTGTAGACTCTATGGTTGTTGGAAGAGCAGATGAAGAGGGTTAGTTAGTGTTGGGTGAAGATCTATCATAAACACGAACACCTCGACTACCACGATTAGGTGGTGTATGACCACCACCTCTACCCTATGGTGTCATCTGCAAGTGAAACATATTGCATATATAACATGTAACACAATAATCAAAGTGGTTAAATCAATTTTAAATAAATAAAGTAATCATGATCAAAAGACTTAAACTTGATTATGTTTTCTAGAACCATATACGTCAATTATTTTGCCTCTCATTCACTACAATTATTACAAATGACAATAAAATCAATAAAATTAATGTAAAACATAATTTAAAGAAGGTATATAATTAATTAAGAAAATATATATATCTCTAGATGACGCAACAAGAGTAACAAAACTAAAAGTAGTTGTACCAGCACTACAACCAATAAAGCCACACTTGCTCCAATTATGGGATACTAAACAATGGCACAGTAATATTTTTCCCAACTACAAATAAAAGATGATAAAATTTATCTGTTTGAAATCAATGAAGTACTAATACTTACGTCGTCTCACATAATTTTTTTATATGAGCAATAATAAACTAAGGTAATAAGGTCACCCCAACCTATATCCATGCAATTCAAAACATAAAAAATAGCAAAGTTATATCAAATGTAAAAGGTATACACCCTACTCTATACAAAAAGGAGTCCCATAATCCAAAGACAAAAAACCATTAATCCTGAAGAATGTAAAAACGTTTGCAATTACATGGGGAATAACAAAACTAAGAACAAAGACACATTTAGTACGTATACACCAGAAAATAATGCTATAGCATCTTAGTTCCTTCCACCACAATTTCAGCTCACAGATAAGGAATGTTGTCAAACCATACCCTACACCAGAAAATGTAAATCCTATACAAGTTCGATGAATATCACAATAACATAGTGATCATATACTAATAATTAAAAAAAATCATATTAATTTGGACTCCATGATAAAATCAATAAATATAAAAAAGTCATACTAGTTTTTTTTTTCTTTTTAACTTATCTTAATCAAATTGTTTCAATTAACAAAGTAAAAGAAAAAAATGGATCCAAACCCCAACATATTTGTTTTTCTTGAACCTTATTATATTTGTTCTTTGAATTTATTTTGTTGAATGGAAATGACACATGCTTACAATCGTTAAATGAAAACAATACAATAGTTATTATGGATTATAGACTTTGAAGTGTTCTCATTCGTTTATAAATAAGGAATGAAGAAATTTGAAGAATGGATCGTTGTAGGTGACATAAATTGTCTCGTGGTGAGTGTCCAATAGACCAAATCAAAATTCAATCGTCGGGCTTGGGTTCATATGCTTTTAAGTAGAAAGAGTTGCACCCTGACAATAATTATAATTTTTGACCTAGTGGTAAGAGCTCGATCCAACATGAATCTCCACTTAGAAACTTTTATTTAGGTAAAATTTAGATTGCATGTAGTTTAAAAGTAGAAAAGGAATAAGATTTCGATAATATGTAGTTTAATAGTGATAAGATTTGTACTAACATCATACACTAGTCTATGATGCTTAGGTAGACATAGACAGGACGACGATTTAGATTTACGGAAAGAACAACCCATTTATTTACTAAGAAAATGTACAATTGTATCATATAAGAACTTTTTGGGCTTTAGCCGATCTGTGAGTCTAAAAGGATTAATGGAAAGAAAATTTCATTTTTTTTACCAACAACATGTTCGACTATACCATTTACTAATATTTGAACATCAAGTTGACATAGGTAATGATAAGTCTAAAATAAGTAAACAACATTAGAATTTGTGACATTGAATGAAGTTTTATCCCTTGCACCAACTCTTACATACCTTCCATTTTTCTTAGGATATGAGGTAAAAGGAGATCCTAATTTAGGAAATTTAAGAAGATTCCTCTTTACTAAAGTCTTAGTTCGAGTTCTTGGAATGGTGGTTGCTTCTGCCTCTGTCTTCTGGGTTGTTGTTATGGTTGGTGCTGGGGATACTGGTGGATTTCCTGCTGGAGTTGTTGCTCCAGGGTTGTTGCTGCTGGGCTTGTTGTTGGAGGAGTGGCCATGTCATTTGAGGTTCCAAATATTCGTTTATCCTCCACCAATTTCCTAAGCTCAATGATCTCCCTCTAAATCTCCCTAATATTATCCTCTTGCACTAGGATAATATGACGCAATTTTAAAAGGTCTAGACGATCTTTATGCACATGATGGTGGTCTTTTTTTTTTTTTTCATTTGGTTTACCACCACCACCTTCTAAAGCTTCTTTGACAATGTCATATTCAAGCTCTTCATTTGACACTAACAGTTCAGCAACGACCTGCTCATGGTAAAAATTAGCACACATACAAAAATAATGTGAACAGGATTACACCTCAATATTACACTTAAAACACTTACCAAATTAGAAGTGAATGCTGATCGAATTTGTTATCCGCAATCTTCATATCCTTCCAATAAAGAATACAGGGAAATTTACCCCTCATTTCCCCCTCATTTATGTCATTGTCACCTTAAGAAACACCACTGGATACCCTTTCTGTAATGATGGGACACATTCGTTCAAGTTTTGGTGACTAAACACATGAACACATGAACAAATGAACATAACTAACATGTGTCGCCAAAACTATAACTAAGGTGTCCCCTCATTAATGATGGGATAACCAGTGATGTTTTGTAAAATAATACACGTCTGTTCCTCAGTCACCAAAACTTGTACTGATGTGTCCCCTCGTTAATACATGGGTAACCACTGAAATTCTATAAACTCATAACCACTTATTGTTTTACAGAACATTTGTGGTTACCCCTTCGTTAAGAAGGGTACATCTTAGTTCATGTTATGGCGACTCAACACAAACGTGTTCATCAGTTGCCAAAACAAACAGATTCAACCCTTACAAACCTGAAACACTTACAAGAAACATTTTTTTCTACACCAAGAACCAAAAAAGATCATGTAAATGACATAAAAGAACAAACTTTACTTCAACAACCAACGGAAATCAAACTAAAAACGCAAAAACCTTTTCAGATCCAGCACTGACCAAGAACAGAATAGTTAAACGACCAAAAAGACTTCTTTTTCCATCAAAAATCGCATAAAAACCCAAACTTTACACGAAAATCATTCGACAAACAAAAAAAAAGCATCCTTTTGCATGAAAAATACTTAAAAGGGCAACCTTTACACGCTTTTTCAACATAAATGAAATAAAAAATCAACCTTTTGTTGACGAACCCTTGAGGTGGACGAAGAGCCCAGAGATGAAGAGAGACCTTGAGAGCGTAGAGACGAAGAGACGTAGACAGAGCGAGAGAGCCAGAGAGTGGACGAAGAGAGAGCGAAAGAGCCAGACAATGAACAAGAGAGTGAGAGTGAAAGTGCAGAACGACCTTGAGAGCGAGAGTGAGAGAGTGAAGAGTAAGAGAGTGAGAGGGTGAGAAAGTTTCCTAGGCACGAATGACTTTTGGAATTCAGAACGCTGCTACTCAAAATGTCTCTGCCACGTAAGATTGAATCACCAAAATACCCTAGTGTCAAATGGGAGTAACCAATTGTCTTCTTTTATTGTATTCGTTGTAATTGATAACAAAACCGAAACATTAGTTATTTCAATATGTTAACATTCTTAATCTAAATTTCGTAAAAAAGTTAAAGAAAAAAAATCCAATCAATACTAGAAATAGTATAATAAATAATTATTTCAATAAAATTGAAATAAATAACCATAGATAAATATATATTATGATTAATAAAAAATATATTAAAATATGATAGGTAATCATAGAAAAAAAATTTAATAAGTTACAAATTAGAAATTAGAAGCTAGATGTAGTTGATAATTTATATGTTAGAAACTCCTGAAATAAATTATTTTAAACTCAAATAAATTAATTAAATAAGTTAGTAACTAGCTTATTAATGATCTTAAGTCTTATTAATGATATTAATAGATTATTAATGATATTGACCTTTTAAATGACAAGTAACGTTTTATAACGTACTGATAATTTGTAGATGGGAATAGCTTTAAAAGAACACACGTTTTTATTTAAGATTTATTGTCTATTTTCTTTTTCCTCCTTAATTACTTATCTCTGATTATTAATGATATACAAGCCTGCTATATATACACATCTGCTTCACAGAACACAAATCACTGTAGTCATCTCTTCAAGTGTTAATCTTCCAAAGAAAAAAAAAAAAAAAAAAAAGAAAAACAAATTTTTTCCTACTTAAAAAATGCAAACCATAATCACTTGCGCTTTGATTCTTGTTTTAATTGCACCATGTTTTGCAAGCCATGACACAGTTTATAGTGTGATGGATTTTGGTGCCGTGGGAGATGGCAAAACAGATGATTCACAAGTAAGTCTGTTTCTGTTTTGTTTCTCTTATTTATAATTTTAAAGCATATATAATTGTAGTTTTATTTACGTAATTTTGATTTACTGTAGCAATTGATTTGCCTATATATATAATAAGATATTTGTGTTTTAAATTGGTGTTAGCCATTTTTGAAAGCATGGGGAAGTACGTGTGGAGCAAAAGGGACACCAACCCTGGTTATTCCACAAAACTATGTATTCTTGTTGTCTGCCCTGTTACTAAACGGTCCTTGCCAAGCCACCACTATTCTAATTAAGGTATTTCCATTGTTACTTTAAAATCATAAGACTTTTTTGTAATTTTTATTTTAAATAATTCTTTCACATAATTTCTTTTTTCATCTTTAAGTCCATTTAGACAATTTCTTTTTTCATCTTAAGTCCATTTAGACAATGTCGATAAAATAAATTCACTTAAATAATTATTAAGTATCTACATGTGAGTTTAAGTCTCCCATTAAATATAAATGATAAAGTTGAGCAAGAAAGAAGATTCACAAACCCAATACCTTAAGAATTTGGAATGTAGGTGGCATCAATTTCTTTTGCGGGTCTGACTCATGTCTTATTTTATTTGATCTTTCGGGTGCTTCTCGCTCGGTTTATCCAACAAATAGTATCAGTGTTAATGATTTGTATCAAAAGTCTTCCTGGCGAGGTTTCAGGCAAGCTATCCTGTTAATGAAATGGCAGTACAAGTGAGGGTCATTTGTAAGTGAGGTATTTGTATTTAAAAATGTTTTCGTTCAAGGAGACTGTAAAAAGTTGAACAAAATATAAGAAAGAAGACCTACAAACCCAATGCTTAAGGTTTTGGCTTAAAGTTGTCGTCAATTTCTTGGGTGGGTCTAGTTCAGGTCTCATTCTTGTTTGTCTTCTTTGATGTTTCCCTTCTCAGAATTTTCCTAACAATAACATCACTACGACAAAAGTTATTTAAAAATCAATTTTTAGCTATCAAATAAAATTATTGCTAATTATGACTAAAATAATCACCAAATTCGGTTTTGGTTATTAAATAACTACAAAATAAAAGTAATGATTGAATTTAGTGACCAATTAAGTCAAGATAATTTGTATCTAATATTAGCTATCAAAGTTTTAGCCACTTATACTATTAGATTCTATATTAGTCTCTAACTTAATTAGATACCTATTTATAGAATCTAATCTAATGCAGTGACTAAAATCTTGATAATGTTACATATCAATTATCATGACTTAATTGGTCACTAAACTGAATCATTAATTTTATTTTGTAATTATTTAGGACCCAAAACTTAATTTTGTGATTATTTTCATCACAATTAGTAACTATTTTAGTTGATAACTAAAAATTTGACTCTAAATAACTTTTTTCTTGTAGTGTAAAGAAAGAATGTATATTCAAATTGTCCATGGTTTCAACTTGTAAATGATACGAGATTATCACGAGTATCATTTTTTTTTTTTTTTTTTTAGTTTTTTTAAGGGTAATTTTGTTAATACCAAATTTTTGTAATTTAATATATACAAACGTTGCAAGTTTTGTACTTTATTCCTTAACTGTTACATAAATAAAAATTCATTTGTAGACTATGGGTATTTATTACAAGTTTATGTTATATAATTTAGTTTATGAATTTTATAATCATTTTGTCTTTTCATTATGAATTTCAACAGTAAAGCAACTGCAAACTCTATACTAAACCTAATTTTGTTATCAAGTCAATGGAAAGAAAAAGAAACAAAAAATAAAACTCATGATTTTTGTATTTTTCCACTTTCTTTGCTTAATTTCCTCACTCTTCTTGCAGCTTGAAGGGAAAATAGTTGCACCTACCAAGTCTGCATGGGCATATAATAAGAATAAGAATCATTTGATTTCCATCAGAAACGTAGAGAATCTCACAGTGAATGGAAGTGGAGGATTAATCGATGGCTTGGGTTCTTCTTGGTGGCCATGCAAATCTTGTCCAAGACCAGCAGTTACAACACTCTTAAAACTTTCTTTTCCCATAAACCCACATATCAAATAATTCACACTGATTTTTCATGTGGATGATGATGATGCAGGTCCTCATTTTCGAAGCATGCAAGCATCTTACTGTTCATGACTTGAGCATCGTTGAAAGTCCAAAATCTCACATACACGTGCATGGTTGTGAGGATGCTACATTCTCTCATATGAATATAACTGCTCCTGGCAATAGTCCTAACACTGATGGAATTGACGTTACTTTTTCCAAAAATATCTTGATTGAGGATTCCACTATACAAAGTGGTAAACCAAAGTTCTCATTGAAAAATATCAATTTTCAATCCACTGGTTTAAAATAATTGTTATATTTGCAATTTTAACTTGTGTTGTCTTTCCAACCAGGTGATGATTGTATTGCTATTAGTGGTGGCTCCTCTTATGTCAATGTTACTGGGATTGCTTGTGGACCAGGCCATGGAATAAGGTTATATATGCATATCCTCAAATTAATGCACTTATTATTATGAAAACATTTAATAGCTAAATTTGTGTGGAAGTATATTACCAAAAAGCACGAAAGAGGTGCATTTTTTTCGTTTATTACGAAATTGGTCTAATTTTTTTTTTTATAAAAATGGATAATTCATGTCACGAAGCACGATTTCAACTGAAGAAGTTGTGTCACGTTAACACGACTTTAATGAAAACTTGAAGTCGTATCAGTGTAAAAAATAAGATTGAAATTGATCATGTCAACATGACATGACTTCAGTGGAATTTTTTTTAATGAAGTCGTGCCAAGTTTGTACGACTTCAGTTTTATTTTTTACACTGAATTCATGTCATATTGACAATGAGTTCAGTTCATTTTTTTCATTATAAGTTTGTCTAAAGTCGTATCATGATGACACGATTTCTTCAATTGAAGTCATGCCTTCGTAACATGACTTACCCATTTTTATAAAAAAAAATAAAAATTACCTGTTTTGTAGAAAATGAAAAACAATACACCTCTTTCGTGTTTTTGCCAAGCATATCACTCACTTGCACATTACATCAAACTATAAAATGATTTGAAAAATAATACACCTCTTTCGTGTTTTTGCCAAGCGTATCACTCACTTGCACATTACATCAAACTATAAAATGATTGATCCTTTCTATTAACAACATCTTTTGTTATTAGTAACTTTACCATGAATTAACATGAATGAATTAATCAGCATTGGAAGCCTAGGTAAAAGGAATGATACAGTGGTAGAAGTGCATGTACGAAATTGCAGCTTGACAAACACTAAATATGGAGCAAGAATCAAGACATTTCCGGTAAGTAATATATGTTAGGGTTGAAATTTCTTTGCATCCTATAACTATTCTATGCAATCGAAAATGGGAGGTCATAGAAACATGAATGCTTAGTTGTTGTGGTATTTTGCTTAATGAAGTGGTAACTTAGGGTTTTAACACTTTCTGGATCAACAGGCTTTGAGAAGTCATCCTCTTTTATAACACCAATTTGATAATGAAAGTCCAAATCACTTCTTTGACCTTAGCTTCATGAGTACAATGAAAAAAATTTCCAATTTTTTGCAGGTTGGAATTGGTTCTGCAAGGCAAATCACATTTGAGGAAATAACGTTAGTAAACACACGCTACCCAGTATTTATTGATCAAAACTATGGCAGTGAAACGGTATTCACTTAACTTTACCTTATTCATATTATATCTCGTGATTTCAACTTCCTTTGTTCATTTTTTTTTTCTTTTTCTATAAAAAAAAAAAAAACTTGTATATAGTTAAAGTTTGATTTTGAATTTGGTGTACAAAATAGAGTGCAGGAGTAGAAGTAAATGGGGTGACATTCCGAGGATTTCAAGGAACATCCTTTGATGGCAAAGCTATTACATTAGATTGTGGACAATTGGGTTGCTACGACATCGTATTGGAACAAATCAACATTGTTTCTTCTTCACCAGCAAATCCAGCCGTTTGTTCTTGCCATAATGCTCATGGAACAGCTACATCAACTGTTCCAAATTGTTCTTGCTTATTGCCATGAACTCTTTTCTTACCCTCATATATGTATAACTTAACTATTGAGCACTATGAGTTCAATAAATATTAGTGTTTAATATGCATTGTTCTTTTCTTAATTATTTTTGTTTTCTATAATTTTTTAATTAGATAATTCTGAAATGAGTTTTATCTAGGGAAAGTGTTTTAAATAATTTTTTTGTCTCTAATAACATTTTGATTTATATTTTCCTTATTATAAACTATTCATGTGCAATGTATCATTCTAAAACTAGGAAATCTCGACTTGAACGTTATTATTCATCAATCATTTATAACTCAAAAGACAAAAAGATGAAAAGACAATATAAAACGAAAAATCAGGAGATCTTCCTATTAGGACTAAAGTCAAAACAATAAAATAGTGACGTTTGTTTAAAGTTTTGATGCGTAGATGTTAGAGCATCCCAAATGCTCATATCTTATACACTTTTTGACTTATAAAAACAAATTTGATTTATTAGGAAAAAGAAACGTAATGTGAGAAGATTTGACTAGAAGAGAATAATAATTGTCAGAAATTATAGTCAATTAAACAGTAAACATAAAATAACACTGACTAAATCCGGTCTTAATCCAAACAAAATAATCCAGAAATTTAGAGTGGTCAAACCCACTCTAAAACGAAACCGAACTCGAGAAAAATAATATAGCATCCACCCATGTGGCCAAGTGAAGGAAATTTTAAAATTAATTAAAAGAGATAAAGTCGGTCATGTCATTACTATTTGTGTTATCGAACAGTCTACGAGGTAATTTTTTATTATTTCTTATATTCGCCTCGGTCCATACATACTAAATATTATTATTTATTATTTTTGTTTTTAACCGCATCGGTTACGTTAACTCATAATAAATAGTAAAATGATACGTAACTTTCATTTCACATTCTTAAGAGTTATATGGGTCTTACCAACAAAAGAAAGAAATTGTATCAAGGTGGTTAGACATGTATATGTAAGTGGTTAGCTACGTTCATAATTTCAATACCTATATTAAATTATTGTCTGTCAATTCTTCCAACCTTATCAAGGTGGTTACTTGTGTATATCTAAGTTGTTAACTATGTTCATAATTCCGACACCCATGTTAAATCATTATATGTCAATTCTTCCAACCTTATCAAGGTGGTTAGTCGTGTATATGTAAGTGATGAGCTACATTCATAATTCTAATACCCATATTAAATCACTACCTGTCAATTCTTCTAACCTTATCAAGGTAGTTAGCCGAGTACATGTAAGTGGTTAAATGAACAGTATGTAAGTGGTTAAATGAACAGTCTATTCTATTGCATTTCACTAAGAGTCTATTTTGCAAGTTCACTCTTCCTCATTACTCATTGTGTTTCATTTCAAATTCAATTAAAATAAATAATTAAGGCAAATGAAGAGCCAAAGAAGAGTCTCATCTGCTTTTGTTTTGTACGTTCACTATTGGGTTTCATTTCAAATTTAATTAAAATAAAACTAAATTAATTTAATTAAGGCAAATCAAAAGCTAAAGAAGAGTCTCATCTACTACTTCAGGAAGAGTCTGTTATTATGTTGTTTTGCATGTCTACCAAACTCCTACAAAATATATCACATTTGTAAGTAATTAATTTACATTTCATAAACACAAACAAAAACAAATCATCAAACCTTATCAGTTGTAAAATCAAGAATACAATCTTCTTCCCAAACCAACGAACCATTTTCATGTTCATCATTTATATCAGACACCTTATTTACTTTCTCTAAATATATACAAAGATTATTCATATTTATAACATAGCATTCCAACAATTAAAACAAACAAAAAAAATCAAAATGTGAACTGGACGCCACCCCGCCCGGTTCACAAAACGTTAACAAATTTGTAAACCGGATGGACAGTGGGTGGACCTCATCCGGTTTGAAAATTTGTGAACCGAATGGCACCCTCATCCGATTCACAAATTTGCAAACCAGATGAGGTCCACCCACTATCCATCCGGTTAGCAAATTTATTTCCTTTGATAATCGGATGGGGAAAGCGTTCGGTTTACAACTTACACACCGGATGGAAACCCCCCAAAAGTGTATCCAGTTAACATTTTATGAATCGGACGTCTTCCTATCCAATTCTCAAATTTCAAAAAAAATGACAACCAGGTGGCTTCGTCCGGGTGCCCTATCAAAATCTACAAAAATTCATCAAAATAAAAAAATCTTACCTCTCCGTCATTCCTTGTCGTCAATAAACATTGCACAATGGTCGAAAACTTTTCTCTACCATTCAATCACCCTCAAAACCTTCAAAAACGACATTATAGAAGCTGTATTAGAGAAAAAAACGCAGTGGCTAATTCATTGTTTCACTGGTTCCATGTGGGTAGGTGAAAAAGAAAATTAATGTTTTTTAATAGAACAAAAATATTTTCATCATTTCTATCAAGTCAATTTTAGAATTAAAATTTTGTATAAAGGTGCATGAAGAGGGTATGGGAATAGAGGAAGAATTCGTCGTAAGGTTAACTTCAATAGCCTCATCCACCCGTTGGGGCATTACCAATCCGTGTATTCTTTGCTTCCCTCTACTGACTCCCTCACTACCTCACGCACCTCCATTTTCAACCTCCAAAAACCTATACATCATTCTCATTAAGGGCAATACAGTCTTTTTATATGGATATTTTGGAAATTTGATGATCTATTGAGACACACGCAGAAGGTATGGAGGTACACGAAGAAGCCCTCTAAACGCGTCTCACAAGCGTTGTTAAAGGCCCAATAAAGTTCTTGAATCAGCAGGCCCTTTGACAGCGAAGGGTTGACTTCAATAGCCTCATCCATACACTCCCATTCATCTATACCTACTGTCATTAAGTTTGAAGACATAAGATAAATGTAGAAATGTAGGATCATAAGTTTGAAGGGTCTTTTGAAAACTCGTGACAGTTTTTTTTTTTTTTTTTTTTTTTTTTTTTTTTTTTTTTTTTTTTTTTTTTTATTTTTTTTTTTTTTTTTTTTTTTTTG
>Ga0123340_1003283_pt1 | contig 15094 bp, 12 predicted proteins | sample SirMexnodulemix_FD_89961 | JGI IMG/M metagenome (GOLD analysis project Ga0123340, IMG submission 89961) | Root nodule microbial communities of legume samples collected from Mexico - Siratro Mexico nodule mix | ecosystem: Host-associated > Plants > Roots > Nodule | place: Mexico: Nepantla... | reverse complement strand
TAATATTTACAACAACTGAATAACATGCATGTAAAGATCAAGAGAACTTTATAAGGGATGTAATGAGGTTAAGGTAAAGTAGGAAAAATGAGGGAAAAGAGGCTTAAAACCATAGAAAAACAAGGAGCAATAGGGAATAAATCTGGACCAAATGTAAAAGAAATTGGTTCATCTCCTTGCTTGATTTTGGATTTTTGAATGGTTGAAGTCGAATGAATGGAGTTGCGGAAGCTAGGAAAATATATGGTGAATCCTCATGGTGATGGAAATGATCTAGATTTTGTTGATGTTCCACAATTCCAAGTTCAACTAGGGTCAGGGCTCGGGTCTTGTGCGTTGGGCGCATTTCCGTTGAGTTACTCTCAAGGTTTCTTAGGCCAAACTTAGGTTTTGTACACTTGGACTGAGATTTCTTATGTCAAATTTCTCTTTAATCACTCATCTTCAGGGCTTAATTCCTTTTTCTCTTAGTCCAATGCTTCCCTGTTCATTTTTAGGTAAAATAATAGGAATTAGGAATCAAATCCATTTTCTAACTCTCATAACTATCTATTAACAAAAACCATCTAAAATTGAGAATTAAGTAGATTTGAAACTCAGAGAGAGTTGATTTTGTCATAAAAAATAGTCTAAAAATATCATATAAATAAACTCTATCTTGAATCAATGTCTTTCCTCTTCAGAATGATACATCCCATTGTAGATTTTCAAAAGGGACCGTCTTTTGGTACAATCTATAGAGACTGTCTAATGAGATCATTTAATGAGATTGTCTTGTCTATGTTTAGTGCATCAAACTCTTTTTACACCCTCATATTCATTTCTCTTGATGTTTTTGGCTGAGAGAAGAGAAAAACACAAACATAGTAGATTAACATCAGATCAACAGTAGATTCCAAGAATGTATAGGAGCTAGCAAAATACAACCTTCAAGAAATCAAGGAATCAAGAAAAATGTGACCAGAAATCTCTGTATCTCAGTAAACAAGAAGGTAACTTAGATCAAAGGATGAATCAAGAATGATAGAATTTTCATTAAATGCTCTCCAACTCTTAAGTGTTTATGTGTGTATTTTTCACGCACTCACGCAAGAAGACATTGCCATAGGCTTAGCGAGACTCTAATATTTACAACAACTGAATAACTTGCACGCAAAGATCAAGAGGACTTTTTGAGGGATGTAATGAGCTTAAGGTAAAGGTAGGTAAAATACGATAATTGTAAGAGAATAGAAACTATAAATTGCTAATAAAAAGCAAACTACAATACATAACATAAAATGACTTAAAACACACTACAACTAGTAGACATTCCAGTTAACAACTACTAAACATATCATCTAATGGTTCTACTTAGCGAGAACAATGACAAATAGATGTTTAATCGTCTGAAAGTATATTACAAGAAATGTAATTGACTGAAACTTAAATTGTAAAGAATATAAATGGCTGAAAAGTAAATTGCAGGAAACATAAATGATTTCAAATATAAAATGTAGAAAAGTAAATTGCAGGAAAACTAAATTGCAAAAATGTAAAGACTGTGAACATAAAACAAAGCATAATGAAAGTGGAAATTGAAATTCAATTAAGATGAATTAGAAATGAAAACTCAATGTAAATTTCGATTGTATATGACAGAAACATAAACTAAAGTGAATCGAATATAAATGTTGTAGTGTTAGAAAAGTCTAATTCAGGAATCAAAAACAAGGACCGAGACCATGGTTCAGTGTTCTTCAACTTCAATTGCAAAGAAACCAAATCCAAATTCCTTGATAATGAAGAAAACACATGACCAATCGGTTCGTATGACCATGAAAACCCATCTCCAATCGAAAGCAAAATGTGGAAAAGATTTTGAAGAGAAAATACTAAAATAGAACATCGTCCATCATGATTTGTGAACCATTATTGCCCATTTCTAGAGTCAAATTCATTTATAAGGAAATACAAATATGATCAGAATAGAAAATAAGAGAAAAAAAAAACTCTAAGGAAATACAATTAGCCTAAAGAATTATAACCAAATTGAGAGTTATTAGTAGGCTAGTTTTAGGAACTAAGTTTATCTAATGCTCTATTCCACTCTAAGGTGTTAAATCATGTGGAACCTTTTCGTGAAACAAATAAACAAATTCATTTAAAATAATTTTGGCCACATTTGGTAGAGACTCAAGTTTGTGACTCATGACAACAAGTGTCTCTTTATAGTAAAGAAGGAAAAAAGTTATTCAAGCAGAAGAGATTTTAATTTCTTTTTGATTTCTCAAAATTTTTTGTCGAAAAACTTGATTGGAGGAGACACAAGGATCCAAACTCATTATCTTCTCTCTCTTTATTTTAGGTGTGAGAGAAAGTTTTTGACTTAGTTTTTTTTTTTCTCTTTCTCTATTCATCTTCTATCCTTTTTTTTTCAAAATTATTTGGTCCTCTCTCACTTGCTCGGGTGTGAGAGGACAAAGGAGAATAATTTTTCCCTTGTGAGTGAAACTTATTTTGTTGGTAAGGTCATCACGACTTCAATGTTTATCAAACTGCCATTGCCTACCAAGTAGAATATGTCCAACTTCATCAATTACTATGCCACATAAAACATTTCTTGATAATTTCCTATAGAAATTAAAATATTTACTTTTTCATTAACCATTATCCCACCATCATCTTTAATTCATTGGAGTTTATAAGGTTTGGGATGGAGTATAGTGGTTAGAGCCAACTTGTCCACCGATCTAGAGCTACAATAATTGCAATAAGAGCGAATATCCACAATTAAAGAATAAGTAGTTTCAAAAACTTGTTGAGAATGTTTAAGCTCAATAGGATGGCTTTCAAGAAGCCCCCTTTACCATCAAGTTTCCTTCACAAGGTAATATTTCCTCTTCCGAATCTAGAACTTCATCTTCATTGGGTGAAGATGGAGATTCATCCTAGCTTTCAATGCCTTGGTCTTTCAAAACCATGACTTTCTTGTTGGGACACCGAGAAATACAACGTCCTCTTCCAAGACAGCGAAAACATTGAATGTCTCTAGCTTTAATTTTCTTTAAGAAATATTTTCTAAATTATTTTATTTGTTTCTTTTTTTTTTCTTTTCCTTTTCTCTTTCCTGTGGCCCCTCATACTTAGATCAGGAGGGGCGACCATTCTTCTTGGAATCTTTCATAAGGTAGCAGGTGGTGGGTAGTCTCTCCTAAAGGTAGACCTTCTTTCAATTGTTACTCTACCCTCACACACAATTAAACTAGGCCATTTATGGTAGTAGTTCAACCTTATCCCGAATTTCATAGTTGAGGACTTTGGAACCTAACCATGGTTATCCTAGGCTTCTCTCTAATCCTCGCCCTCATCAAAGTAACTTGATTTTCTGTATGTATTCCTCTACAGTTATATTTCTCTATTGGAGTCTTTGAAGTTTATCCATAAACTTCCTGTCATAATAAGAGGGCACATGTCTTTTTCTTAAGGCAAGCCTAAGTTCATTCCAATAATATATTTGGGGATTATCATTGATCATAAGGTTTATAATTAAGGATGTCCACCAATACATAGTTGGTCTCTAAAAGCTCAAAAAAGTCAGGGACATTATTCTCTCATGGTCCACTTAGTGGCACTAAAAAATTTGGTCCACCTTCATCTCCTAATCCATTCTTTAACATTTTTCTCACTATAGAAAAGGGGAAGGTCTACCTTAGGTTCCTAGGAAAAGGTATGGTTTATTGGTCTGTGTTGCCTAGGGATTGTTAACATGGTTATCAAACTCACGAGTTAACTCGCTAACTCGTTCAAGTTTGAGAGTCTACTATACTTTATCGAGTCAACTCGGAAGCAAACTCGTTTTGCAGTAGACTCGGTTGACTCGAATGCAAACCCGATTGACTCGGTCAGACTCGTGAGTTCGAAACCGAGTCAGCGAGTTAGGGAAAAATCCAAAACGACCAACACAATGGTCGTTTAGTTCGCGTTTAGGTCTGTTTAAGAACCTAATTTTTAGAGCAGCTGATTTAGGGTCCGTTGCCATTGTTCACTGCTGTTGTGCCTCCCAACGATCCTGTCGCCCGTCGCACCTCGCCTCGCCTTCACTCCGTCACCGCTTGCATTGCCCGTCTATGCCTCTCACAGATCATGTTTCCCATTGCTCGCATTGCCCACTACACCCTCACAGATCACGTTTCCCGCCGCACCTCCCACAGATTGTGTCGCCCACTGCGCCTCCCACACGTCGTTGCCACTCGCCTCGCTCCGTCACGCCGTCGTGGCTTTGCGTCAGTCAGTGGAACTCGGGTGTGTGTGAGTCTTCTCTGTTTTTGGTTCGTGACTTTCAGTTCATATTTTAGATTAAAGTAATGACCTTTTTTATATTTTACTTAATTTAGAAACTGTAATTTTTTGGAACTGTAATTATTTTGCAGTATCTGTAAATTTCTATAATGTCTAGTAGTGCTTCAAATTCTGCTGGTGGTACATCAACCTCTCTTCCACGTAGAAGTAAAAATTCTGCGGGAAATAGAACATACATTGGATGGAAGTATGGGATTGATGTTTTAGGAAATGGAAAAAAAGTAAAATGTAACTACTGCTCAAAGATTAATAATGGAGGCATCTTCAAATTTAAGCATCATCTTGCTGGAACCAGATACAATTCTAAACCTTGTGTTTCAGTACCAGAAGAAATTAATGCTTTAATGATGAAAGTTGTTTCTGATGCTAAGGATGCCTTAGCTAAGAAAAGAAGATTGACTAATCTTGAACAGATGGATGCTGATGATGAGAGTGGACAGAGCTTTAGCAGCAGTAAGAATATCTTTAAAAATAAATCTACTGGTGAGGGTGTTTAAGAAACTCTGAATCAAATGTACAAGAAAGGTGATAAAGAAAAAGTTGATGCTCAAGTTGTTGAATTTTTTTACACAAGTGTCATTCCTTTCAATGTGATTAGGAATCCAGCTTTTATAAAATTGTGTGACATGATTGTAAGATATGGTGTTGGCTATAAACCTTCATCATATCATGATATTAGAGAGAAACTTTTGAAACAAGCAGTGGAGAAGACAGATGTAATACAAGGAAGAGTGAAAAAGGACAGGCTGCACAATTATGTCTGATGGGTGGACAAATAAAAAAAGGCGTTCCATTTGTAATTTTTTGGTGAATAGTCTTAAAGGAACGATGTTTCTCTATTCATTGGATACCTCTAACATGCCAAAAACTGCTGATAAGGTATTTAAAATGTTAGATGATGTTGTAGAATTTGTTAGAGAAGAGAATGTAGTACAGGTAGTTACTGACAATGCTGCAAATTTCAAGGCAACTGGAGACTTATTGATGCAAAAAAGAGAGCGTTTATATTGGACTCCATGTGCTGCTCACTGTATTGATCTAATCTTTAAAGATTTTGAGAAGCATTTGAAGGTCCTTGAAATAACCATACAAAAAGGAAGAAAGATCACTACCTACATTTATGGTAGAACACAACTGATTAGCATTTTGAAAAAGTTCACAAGGGAAAGGGACTTGATAAGGCCAGGAGTGACTAGATTTGCCACAACTTACTTGACTCTAGCTTGTCTTCATGAACTAAAAGCATCATTGATGAACATGTTTAGCTCTGAAGAGTGGCAAACAAGCAAGTTAAGTTTGGAACATCACAGAAAGGGAGAAAGGTTCAAAATATGGTATTAGATAGTAGATTTGGAAGAATGTAAGTACATGCTTAAACGTTACTGCTCCTCTTATGGTGGTCCTTCGGTTGGTTGATTCAGATACAAAACCTGCAATGAGATTCATATATGAGGAGATGGATCATGCAAAAGAGAAGATTAAAGGTAACTTTAATAATATTAAGAAAAGGTAACATTTCTAAACTTTTATCATTTGAAATTTAGTTACTTATTTATTTATATAAATATTTTTCTCATATAACATAATTTGGTACTTTACTTTTATAGTTATGAACCTATCTGGAAAATCATTGATTAGAGGTGGAATAATCAACTTCATAGGTCTTTGCATGCAGCCGCCTATTACCTAAACCCCCAGTTGCACTATGAACCAAATTTTAGAAATGATGTTGAGGTGAAAGAGGGGTTGCATACATGCATGCAAAGATTAGTTAGTGATCTTGCAGAAAGAAAAAAGATCAATTTGCAACTTGTTGACTTTCACTTTGCTAGAGGACTTTTTTCTATTGAAGATGCAAAGGAATATAGGAAACTACTCTTCCTAAAGAATGGTGGGAGATGTTTGGGGATAGAACTACAAAATTAAAGAAGTTTGTTATTCGAGTTCTGAGTTTGACATGTAGCTCTTCAAGGTGTGAGTGTAACTAGAGCTTATTTGAAATGGTAATTCAAGTTCATTAAGTTATTTAAGGTTTTTATTTTTCTTTCTTTGACTTCTATTTTACTAAAATTTCATATTTGTTTATATGTTCATACAAAAAGAAGAAATCGTTTGCATCAAAAAAAGATGAATGACTTAGTTTATGTCATGTATAACTTGAAGTTGAAAAATAGGCAAATTAGAAAAACTGTTGATCTCCCATTTGATGATATTGAGTCTGATGATGAATGGATTACTGAAGAAAGAGATAACGTTGATGTTGAGCAAACTCAAGTTGAAGGTGATGGTGAAAATGATGACTTAGCAACTACTCTAGATGGACATGCGCAAGATGGACATGCACAAGATGGACATGCACCTAATCTTGATAATATAGTTTTTTATGACAATGATAATGAATCATCTGGAGAAGAACTTGATGGTGATGAAGATGGATGAAGAAGAAGATGGTGGAGATGATTTCATTAGAGGATTAGATTATTAGATAGAGGAGATTAAACTTGATCACATTTGTATTTTTTGGTTATTTAGTTATTATTTTATTGTTGGTACATTATTTGAACTTATTTATTTTACTATTGTGGAATTGATATCATGAAAATTTGGCTTTTTTATTGAATTTTTTTAATGAAGTAGACTCTTACGAGTCTACGAGTCGGGTTTACGAGTCGAGTCTACTGACCCTTCACAAGTCTACATAGACTCTCGAGTTTGATAACCTTGGTTGTTAATAATAGTCAACATTGTGATGATTATTAAACACCCCTTCATTCTGGGAATGGGAGTTATCATGATAATTTCTTCTCCTATTGCACCCCTTTCCATGTTTACTCTTAGGTTTTTCTTGACTTCTCATGAACTAAGGAAACATGTCCTTAAGTTATGATATTTCTTCTTTTTTTATTTTGGAGTTCATGTCTCAAATTTTCCTCCTCTTGGTGATCCATATAACTACCATGTACACTGGAATGTTGTGTATGATCGCTCATTTTTTATCCTAAAATATTTTCATGAAGACTTTAGAGGGAAAGATTTTCACAAAAATGAGTGACAAAAATTTTCACAAATTATTTTATTTTAAGAAGTTTTCTACAAAGAAAAGGCATTGAGTAAACTTTCAGGACAGAGAGGTGGGTCGTAAGTAAACACGATTAAGTACCAAGTTTGTTTTAACCAGAGTCTTCCCTAGACCACTTTTTCACTATCTTTCTTTGTGTAATAGATTGAACCACAATTTTTCATGGAGACCTAACAATTGCAATAAAAACAAAGTAAAGTTTAGATAATTATATCTTAAAGAGAGCAATAAAATCTGGACAAGTTCCTAAGTGAAGGTCTAAATGACACTTAAAGCCCTTTGGAACACCTTCACAAGTCTAAGCACTTTTCTATTACAAAATTTAACTAAGGAGATGAGATTTAATCAAAGACATTTTTTCAATACACCAAAGCAAAGAAGAAAATTATAGAAACTCAAAAATAATACATCAAAATTTCATAACATAAATGAAATTAAAACAAAATAAACTCTTGCTAGCAACTGATTTTGGCTATAGATTTTTAGTTTTGTGATGGAAAATTCCATCACTAGCTAGATACTTTTGCTTTGATTTTTGTTGTTCTCAAATTTGGTGATTTTCGTAAAGTGTTTGACACTCCAATGTTCCTTTTTCTCTTGCTCCCAAAGTCCCTTCAATGACAATTTTCCACTAGATATTTTTCCAGCAACTAGAATGCTACCTTTGGAATAGGTAAGTTTTTTCAAGTATAAAGGAAAAGCCTACGCAATTTTCAAGTACTTTGCAAAAACAAGCTAAAATTGAAACTGCACAATTTCAATGGAATAATATCAAGTGAAAGATTTTATAACAAAATAAAAGGTAAGTTAAAAGCAAACATCAAAGAAATAAGGCAAAATTTGAAATAAGCACTTAAATTAAGCAAGTTGAATAATGAACATGAATAAGTATGGCTATAGTTTAAAAAGAAAAGAATTAAGAGAATTTACTCAAAGATGCTTAACACAAAAATCAAGTCATGTAATCAACTAGAAATGTAAGAGCATACGTCTAAGAGTGTGAATGTGTTGTGAGTTGTCCTATAATTTTCTTTTTTTATTTCAGAGGTCTCAAACAATACTATAATTTTATTTTTCTCATAGTTTTCTACTATTTACCTTTCAAGTGATCATCCATTTCGTCTTTTATATATTCAATTTTGCAAAAAATTCACATACTATGCTCAATTTCTACTTCAATTCAACTTACAAGTATACAAGTCATGTTCAAGAACAATATTGAACTCAAGAAAAGATTGAAAAGAAAATGAAATGTCGCCGTCTATACCAAGAGCTATGATTTTTTTTTTAAAACTTTTCTTAAGAACTAAAAGCAAAGAAGATTTCAAATAAGAAGAAAAAAACAAGCTAACATTTCAGTTTTATTTTTCTAAACTATGGAAAATTTGTGTAAAATATTAAGGACTGCTTCTAATGAATTGTTGAACCTTTAAAGGACTAAATATAACTTTAAACATACTTGGAAGATTAAGAAAATTAAAGTTAAGTAAGGTGAAAGAAAAATCTAAAGCAACCTATACTAGCAAACATGCAATTAGAAACCTAGACATGACATTAATTCAAGAAAATTTTAAACTAATTATTTGCATCCATTAAAGCATGGCATGACATGAAAATTTTAAACTAACCCAGACACAAAACAAAATCATTCAAGACTAAAATCAAACAAAAAGAAAGAAGAAGAGATGAAGGACCTATTGTAGACCTCCAAGCCCGGATCATGATGCCACATAATGGAAGCACCATCTAGAGCAGCAGAAGAGTTAAAAAATTATTCAAACCTTTCCTAAGTTTCTTGAAAGAAACTTAGAACTAGAGATTCCTCATCCAAGGAAGATTCCTTAGAGAAGATCTTAGGAAAATACTCCCATTTTTAAGGACTTCAAAAGAGTAAGAAGAATGCATTTAACAACTCAATTCAAGTTCAATTTCAAAGTAAGTATACAAAGGGGGACTAGGGGATCTTATTTATATATGCACAAGTCTCTTGCACTAATTATTCTATGAAATGTGGGACTTAGAATGCAACACAAAGTTGCACCTAAGGAGTGAAGTTCGACACCTATATATTAAAGCCCCACATATAGCAAATTAGGGTTTCCATGTATTTATAAGTGTTCAACCTCCATGCATGTGTGTTGACAGAAATAGACATCTTATATAGGATTTTTAACTTTCCAATTGAAGTTTAATTGGGGTGGATTTGAGGTGGACGAGTTTGACTTTGAAGATTAGGGTTTCGACCACCAAATCAACCTCTAATCGAGGTCCAATTGAAGACCTCTTTATGCTTCTAATATTTACAAAGGAAAATTACAATTCCTAGTCAAAATATATTTTTATATTTTTTTTACATGACTAAGAAAAGGAAAAAGAAGTTCTAATAATTCACACTCCATTTTTCTAGCCATAACCCTGGCCAAAGGTATAATATGTTGTCTCCAAGATGGTCTTGGATCAAAAGTGTTATTCATTTAATCAAAAACGTTAATTATCATGACAAGACCAAACATAATGATGGTTGATATCACTTTATCCGAGACAGTGTTGGTATTGGTAAATTTACTTTGAAAAAGATTCACACATATAAAAATCAAGTAAATATACTTATTAAGCATCTTCCAAATGTCTAGTTTCATTGTTGCTTAGATCTAGTTTGTATCTATAGTGCTCGAAGATATGATAATGAAAAATTAGTTGACTTTGAGCCAAAAGTGAAAATTATAGGGTGAGTCGTCATCATCACGTGACTCTAATATTCTTATGTCATAGCCATTAACTTTTAATAGTTTGAATTTTATTTCTTGTAGACATTAATATTATTAACATTTGATAATTTGAATTTTATTTCTTGTAGACATTAATATTATTGATTCTAATTCGTTTCTACTTCCTAAGAGACAGTAGTTTAGTTTTTATAACAGTCCAATTTGTTAATTATCTCTTTCGTTTTTATATTAGAATGTTTTTCTTTATTTTTTTATTATTTTCTTTTAATAGTGAAGGTGTATTGTTTCCAAACCATTTTGCTTTCACTAATTCTTAATTGATTTCGATCTCGTGCTTCCGCATATTGCACATACCATAATACAAACATACACTCCATCCTAGTAACCCATAGCCATTTCCAATGCGCAAAGTGTGGTCTTTTAGACTTTGTATAAAATTCGACCGAAGGAAAATGACTACCACTGTGCTTGTTTATAGTTTTGACCAAATATGTAAAAAAAAAATAAAAAAATAAGAGTTTGTACAATATCACAACTCAAAAGTTATCAGTACTCTTTCAATTTTTAGTAATAACATTAATTTATCCCAAACCAGAAAGGTTCTCTTAGGTAATGCTGCTAAAATAGTGGCTCGGATGATTACAATAGCACTATTCAATATAGTTGTATTAAATTTTTTGAAGGACGTTGTAATTATCTTAGGCTTGTCCTTAAATTGGGCGTGCACATACGTTAAATGTACTAACCTTTCTAATGTAAGTTGCAGTAAGTTTGAGGAACTATGATGTTTAGAGGGAGACAAGACAAGAAGGGTCGGATCTTGTCAAAGTATAACAGTACAATAGTCAAAGGTTGTGTATAAAGTTGAGACGTCCTATAATCTCATGTACATTATATAGTTCCAGCCAGATAAACAAAACATCAATTTATCTCAAGTTACAAATAAAAGAATTGATAAATATTTTTGTAGCAAGTATTTTTCAAAAAAGATATTTAGAATTTTTTTTATGAATGTCAATCAAACATTTCTTGAATAAATGGTGTTGAATTAATTAAAAAAAATGTTACTTTTTATGACTTCACAATTTCTTGAAAAAAAAATGGTCATAATCAATACTACCAAAAAAATTGAGTGAGTATAAGCCTTCATTTCCTATGAATAAAAGAAGTTACAAACTTGTCTTCTTAATTATCTTCTAACACTGATTACATCTTTACGAAAAACAGCTGAGAATTTACCAAAAGCAATGTAGAGAGGGTTTATCAAACTGCTTTTCTATTCAGTTTTTTTCTCTTGAGAAGGCACTCTCCGGTCTCCATTGTCTCAGTATGAGATATGGACATGGATTTTATACTATATTTCTGGAGTAAACAAAAAAGGTAAATTAATGAATTCTAATACTTTTTTGAGGACACAACAAAAATGTACAAACCATCCAAAGTTTGTCATATTAATTTTGTGCCCTTTTCTCATGCAAGCCTGACCCATAATTTGCACCCATGAAGTAAGCATAGAGCTCCTCAACCTGCATAACCTCACCACTTTGCCAACACTCATGATGATGAGTATCATCCTCATGCACCACCCCTGAACTCCCTCCCTCTTCAAAAGAAGTTGAAAACTCACAAAAAGAACCATTATTGTTATTATAATTATTATTATTATATTTACTACTATTACTATTTTGTCCACCTTTGACTACATCTCCAAATAGCATCATCTCTTGGGCTTTCTTCAGCTCAGCTTTGAGCCTTTCCACATCTTTCTCTAGCTGCTTCTTTTCAGCCATCACATTCTCCAGCTTTGCCTGAAGCACACCATGGTCCATCTCAAGGCTTTGAGTCTTCCAGCGAGCCCTTTTGTTCTGGTACCAAACCGCAACTTGTCTTGGAGGAACACCAAGTTGGTTTGCAAGGTGGAATTTCTGCTCCGCTTCAAGCTTCATGTTGGAAGCAAAGCATTTCTCAAGAATGCTAAGTTGTTCCTCAGTTAACCTCTTCTTGTGTTTTGCTCTCAAGTGACCATGTTCGTGGTTCTTGAATGAGAAGATGAGATCTCCCATTTGGGTGGAACCACTGATTGATTGAAACTTTGGAACAATGAGACTAACTGGGTTTGGTTGTGTGTGAACAAAGGGTGAGTGGGAACTAATGAGTGTGTTTCTCACAAGGGAAAGTTGGGTGCTCATTGTTTTATAAGGCTTTCTTTCAGCTTGAGACACATCAAGAGCCCACTAAACTGAGTGACAGAGGGCTTTTAGTCTTTGTAAATACTACGCTATGGCTGGCCAACATGAATTGTCTATATGCATATGTAGGATTAAAACCACTTGTCCCGTTTCTTGTTCCCTTGTTTTTGCCTCTCATAAAAAAAGACATGCCATGATTAATAGTTTTTTTCATTCAAGTGTGTTTATGTCACGTTAGTTGACATCTAAAGAGAATATATATATATATATATGTGTGTTTTGTGATAAAAATAAAAGAACAATGCTAATGTTTGTGAAGTGAAAGTACGTTTCAAAGTCATCCACTAAAAGAAGAGAAAAAAATGAAAGTAGGTGATTTGATCATACATGTACTAGTAATTTTTGTGGCTATCTTCAATTATGTAGCATAATTTTTTGTAGCGTGAATGGTCATAATGAGAAAAAAATTAAAGGTTCATCCCATGTTGAGTTCAAGAAAAGAAAAGATAAATAAAAAAAATTAATATAATAAATGATAGGATGGGGGTGAAGGTAAAAGAAATATTAAAAAAATTACAAGTGCTACTAAAGAAAAAATACATATATACATAATTTGTTCTCTTTCTTTTTCTTTCCGCATATAAACATATTTTTTCCCTGTTTCATTATATTCCCTCCTAATTTTAAATTAAAAATTTAAACATATTGAAACCTGAAAGAGGTTCAACGTTATGGTAATGATCTTGTGAACAGCGTTTGCTTAGACACATGTCTGATAAGATTGCATGAGACAAACCTAGAAATAGTCATTATTATTGATTTAGTTTCATTAACTTGTGATATAGAGGTTGTCTGCTTCAACTTAAACATAGCTAATTTTAACTTTCATTAACTGTATACTGTTCATGTTAAGTCAATTAATTATGAGTGGGTGTGTCGTTTGGAAGGTGACAACATATTCCCCACTAATGCATAAAAGAATTGTGGGTGAGGCCTAAGTTCATGCATCCTTGGATCACACATTGGTTTATACACATAAAGCTCAACTATTTCACACAATGATGAAGTTGCAACCCTTCACTGAATCTGTTTGAAGAAGTGGATGGCTCATAGCCTCACTTGCTCTCTTCCTATTCCAAGTGCATGAACTTAGTTATTGCCCTCATGCAAGTGAACATGCCACGCCAATGCCAGTTGCATTGATAGTGAAAGTGAAAATAATAACTTTCAAAGGGCCTTCTTACAGATTTGAGAACAGTATATCGTGTCTGGACTAACTATGCATTTGTCGGTGTGCTCAATAAGCTTATCCTGTTACACTTTTATAACTCAAATATTATTCTTCTCATAATACTGGTTAAAATTGATATCAGTTTCATTTGGTTAATTAATCCACATGTGGGACTTTGAAGGATTTGCACATGATACCAAATTGTGGGCTACTAGGTTGCATATTTTCGTAGTTTAGGTGGCTAACCATATTAGTGAGAGAAAATGTTTTTCCCCTTCATCTTCGCACTCGGATGCAATTATATTTTCACATTGTTGAACACTGAACGACTATACTCTTTTGCTAAATTCAGCATTGATTAGGTGAGAGAGAGAAAGAAACACAACAAGGTTGAGGGTGAGGGAAGACTGCTTCTTCCTGCACCTCCAAGCCTTCTTAAGGCACCTCCAAATTTTCAAAAATTTCAGCACTGTCCTTTAGTCCGGAATGTGTATTTGGGATGAGAATATGTTACGGAACAATTTATTCTGAAATATGTTGATTGAGTTTTGGAACTGAGCATTCCGTAAGTCAATAGGAGTATTCCAGAACAAATTATTCCGAAATAGATTTGGGGGTTGAGAATGTGTTACAGAACAATTTGTTTCGAAACTTATTGGTTGAATTCCGGAACTAGACATTTCGTAAGCTAGTATTCCAGAATTAACTTTTTAGAATGGATTTTCATTGTATTATTATTTTGGAATAGGATGTTCCGTAACTCAAAAAACCTGTTCCGAAATGATCTGTTTCGGAATATATAGTTTCGAAACAGGTTTTTTAAATTACAAAACATTTTATTCCGAAAAGATAATTTTCAAAATTGGAAGTGCAGGGATATTTTCATTTCTACACTATTATTTTAAGGGTAATTTGGATAATTTTAAAAATTTTGAAAGTGCCAAAAAAAGACTTGAAAGTAAAGAAGCAGTCGTGCGAACAGTACAAAGGTCTCGGTAAATATATGGTTGGTCTTTCCATAATTATTGTTTTATTAATGAAATTTCTTTCCGCACCCCACATTCACTTCCTGCACACCATCATATTTTTAAAATACCAATCTTATCTCTATGAGTGAAAAATTACTTTCAGAGTTGACATTAAAAAAGAACTTTTGAGGTGTAAAAAGAACTTTTCGAACTGACATTTCAAAATAAATTTTAAGAATATAAAAATGGCTTTTACATAATGAATTTGGGAGTGTGAAATCAATCCTGAAATACTCTGAAAATTCAATTTGAGTTCCTAAATACACTTTCCGAAAATATGTTTCGGAAAAGTCATTTCAGAATATAACTATAAAATAAATTTTGAAGGTATAAAACTGACATTCCATAATGAATTTTGGGAGTGTAAAATCAATTTCAGAATACTCTAGTGATAGTAGGAAGCAAACGAAGGCATGCATGTATCAAAACTCTAGTGGATATTCACATACGATATATAATAATAAGAATAACAAAATTTACTTTACATAATATAATAT
>Ga0123340_1003278_pt1 | contig 15097 bp, 7 predicted proteins | sample SirMexnodulemix_FD_89961 | JGI IMG/M metagenome (GOLD analysis project Ga0123340, IMG submission 89961) | Root nodule microbial communities of legume samples collected from Mexico - Siratro Mexico nodule mix | ecosystem: Host-associated > Plants > Roots > Nodule | place: Mexico: Nepantla... | reverse complement strand
TTTAGTTTGGGGGGTTGGAAAAGTGTTATAAAAGAAAGGGTTTAAATTTTTTTTTTTTTTTTGTTTTTTCCCATGGAAAAATGGGAAGATCCAAAAGAGGATTTTTTTTCCAAAAAAAAAAAAAAAAAAAACCTAAAGAGAATATGTACTAGATCTACATAAAAACAAATAGGTAAACTTAGAGGTAGAACTAGAATCATAGAGTTGTAAGTGAAGAGAGCTCTCCTGTAAAAAAAAAAAAAAAACCCACTATCAGATATTGGTATGAAAACTTATTTCTTTATCACACACAAGATCAGAGATATTGCTTGTGTAGTTAGTGTGGTTAGTCAATTTATACATGATCTAAGAAAAAGACACATGCAAGCAGTTGACAAAATTATTTAGTACTTGAAGTCAAGCCTAGGAAGATGTTACACGTTGACCCTGAAGATATATATTGACGCAAGTTATGTATAGGTTATTGATAGAAAATCTACATTTGGGTACTGTATGTTTCTTGGAGAAAGAAAACAGGATAGAGTATCTTGTTCTAATGTAGAAGTTGAAGTTCAAGCCCTTGCTCAATGTGTGTGTGAAGGACTCTACATAAAGATCATACCTGATGACCTTAAAATTAAGGTTGACATCCATATGAAATTGTACTATGCTAATAAGTCAGCCATGAACATTGTCCATAACCCAATGATAAGACTAATCATATTGAAATTTTCATCGAAGATAATCTTGACAGAGGCCTAGTGGTTACAACTCATGTTCCTAAAGCAATTTAGAAAACAGATGTTTTCACTTAAAGACTTCCTCAAGGCAGATTCCAGGATCTTGTAGGCAAGTTGAGAATGATTGATATTCATTTACCAACTTGAGGGGGAGTATTGTAAACAACAACTTATTGGGATAAAATGTATTCTCAATATCTTATAGTAATTAGGAAAAAATATCTTTAAAATCTATTTATTTCAGCATATATTTATTTCCTCTTTTAAAGGTTTTGGTTATTACAAATGAGATGTTGAGAATGTAATTTGGTGTGATCGATATCAATAAACTAATTCTTTAGTTTTCAACTAGATTCTGTATCTATTTTCATGGACGGAAGCATGTTGGAGGTTGAGATGGTATGGTCTGGGTAGGGTCTAAGAGATATAACACTTATCCATTTTTTTTCCCACTTATTATAAAGGGATACTTAATGAGCACTTTTAAATATTGAAGATGAACTTTTGTATTGATATTTGTAATTCTAAGCATCGTTGTTCGACTTTCAATGGCAGGCACCAGATAAACCATTTTGTATCTACTTTGCAGCAGTATGTAGAGTCACAGTTATCTCATGTATCATGGTGCAGGTTTCTTCATTCCCTTGAGCATAAGGTTTGAGACAAATTCTTCTAATTTGTATAGCTATTTTATTTAGTTATCATTCTCTAAGCATCTTTTTACTCAATTAAACGAACAATTTGTTTTGTAACTGCTTATGCAATGTGTTTTGTAGAAAATTACTTCTTAGGGGTACTGGTACAAATTGAGTATACTTGGACTTGGGTACTTATCAAAGTTAATTTTAGAAAAAAAAAATTAAATAAATTGCATGCATTGAGTATGACTAATACAATTAGGCACAACTTGAATTATAGCTAGGTGTGCCCTATGTATTAGATAGGTCTTGTTTTTTTTTTTTTTTAAAAAAACTTTTTTAGGTAAATTTAGGGGGGGTTTCAGTCTTTTTCTCAAATTTCAATTTTTCCTATTTAATTTAATCCATTCATCATTCTTTCTTTATGAGTTGTGAGATTGTTAATATCTTTTATTGTAAAGCTCATAAATCAAAATCGTACAATTTTTCATTATTTCTAAGTCCTTTGACCTTTGTGATGTAATTCTTGTGTATATTGCTAATATCAGATATCTAATAACGATCAAAGGGTAGAACTCATGCTTTGAGTTTGGTGACTTGATTTTTGTCATTGCTGTATGTCTGTACCTCCGATTTCAATAGGGTTCTACTGATCAAGGATGTCCAGCAGATGCAGCATGGGTTAATGACTTAATAGAGCTGAATAAGGGCAGCTGCTTGTTATTACAGTAGTTAGAAGGGGTTGGTTCTAAATAGGGGAAATCAGATTAGAGGGAGTCATTTTGTGAATATAATAGTTTGTGTGTGAAAGGATAAATTCTTTTTAAAGGGGCACCTTGTAGGAGAGACTTGTCTCCTTTGTTGTGTAGATTTTTGTTCAACCAACAATATCCTTCATATATCTTCTCTCCATTGTGACAGGCTTAATGTTAATGCATAGCATGGCATGCAAGCAAATTTGGAAATATTTTGTTTATGTGAGATGCTTTTAAGATTCTCTTGTAGGAACTTATAAACAAATTTTGGAGTCATCTTAGCTGCATCTCCATTATAGTTTTTAAATGTAATAGAAATACAAAAAAGTTACACCACATATTTGTTGCATGGTGCATCAATTGTCTTGTGATGGAGATCAAGTGAATAAAGTCACAATCGAATCGTGACACTTTGGACTGCTACACTCTTAAATAGAAAGTGTTACACTCTGACTATCAATTATAGTTTTTGGTCTAGTGATAAGTGTTTAATCCAACAATTGGTATGAGAGTCAAGGTCACGAGTTCGATTTCCAATTGAGCAATTATTCAAGGGGAGATTGTTGTAACTTGCACAATCATTTCGTGATGTAGATTAGGTGGGTTGAGTCACAATCGAAGGTTTCAATTCCTAGTGACACAATTGCCATGGGGGAGATTGTTACACGATATATCAATTGTCCTGTAGCAAAGGTCAATTGGATCAAGTCACAATTGAATTGTTGCATTTGGACTATTTGCTCTTAAGTAGAAAGAGTTACATTGACTATTAGTTATAGCTTTTGACTTAGTGGTAAGCACTCGATCTAACAATATTAAGGATTATAGAAAGATCACCTCTGTTGATTTTGATTTACCATACTTTCCTTCTACCTCACTCAATTGTCCATTTCATAGTTTTCAGTTTATGATAACTTTGATGGCTAGATCTTGTCTACATGACCTAGAATTCAATTTCATTATAACCTTTTGGATATTCCTGCCATTTATTATGCAGGTGAAAGATATGATGGATCTTGAATCAGTGCACATGGAATATCTTGCTGATTCATTATGCATGTAAGTTTACATTTACTTGATGATTACAATCTATGGGGACAGTTATTAAAAAAGGTTAATTTAGGTGCATTTATTTTGTGCAAATAGTGAATAAATAAGGTAAATTTTCAATTAGTAATTCTGTCAAGTTTTCTTCTATGTTAGATTTCTACCAAGTTAATATTATCAGAGTCACTGATGCACATCTTGGTACCACATGCAATGTCTGCTGGATAGTGGATCTTGATGTGTGGTCAAATGCTTGTTCATTGTTAAGATAGTTGTTTATTATCTATTGACACAGATTTTATAAAGCTGCTTATTATTGTCTCTAGAGAGGTCTAGGCTTTTTCAGTCTCAAATATATATAAAATATGTGCATCAGTGGAGTACTTTGAACCCACTGATTTTCCCCTTAACTTTCAAGTATCATTATAGGCCTATCCGTCTTGTTGTGTGTTAAAGCAGATGGATAATAACTTCTACGTATTTTTATATAAAGTGGAACTGCTTTCCTATATACTTATCCCTAAGCTTTCATGTCTCATTGTTAATGTTTGCTTTTCTCTATACACAAGAAGCTTTGTCTATTAGATTGAATATGTATTTGCAATGTGCGCCTTCCTAATGCCTTATTAGTAGACAATAATATTGGCATGATGGTTGAGTTTACCTGTTACTGCCTCCATAACTGAATCAAGAGTTTTTATGGGAGTATTAAAATAATTTCACCTACTAATGCATCCAAATACAGGGGAGTTGTGCTGCTTTCTCATTTCTTGAAAATATTTGAACTGTGATGAATTGCTTTCTAATACCAGTAGGTGTGAATTTATTATAGCATCTTAGGGCTGAAGCCAACTTTCACCATGGCTTTAATATTTGAGGAGTGATCAAATTCATAATGAATTCGTAAATCATAGTAAGGTGTCTATTGTCATTGAAAGCGAAAAATGTTAGCAATGCATTCTTTATCATTTAATGCATTCTTTATCATTGGGTGAGCTTCATGCAGGTTCCACCAAAAATGTTTTTTTTTTTTTTTTCATGAAACTTGCATGAAATTCATTCAATAATAGAGGTTGGAAAGAATGTTGGAAGCATTGCCTATTTTAGTCTTGACACATTTGCCCCCATCTTCAATACTAATCCATTTCTCTTCACCTATCTTCCAATTCAAGACACATAAAATGGTGTCTAAAATATTGACAATTCGAGCTTGTTACCGCTTGCAATAGAGTTATTTTCCAGCAATTCTGCTAAAAAAAAACAGGCAACAATTTATCACACTGGTTCCAATATTATTTGCACTGGGCACCTTGGCAGTTGCTTTAGGAAGTGGTGTATGTGCTCTTCTTTTTAAGGCCAAGATTAGGGGGAAAAGATGGGCACATGAGATGCATGTGTTGGATTTCCATCCATATGCAAAAGGTTACTTTCACATTAATTTTTGTTGGGTTTAGTGTTAAAAGAATGATATATGTCCAGAAATTTGCTCAATGCTGGAGATCAGCATGTATTATGTGATGATTGGGTATATTTATGGTTTGATGTAAACTTAATCACCACTTAATGCAGGCTGATTATTTACATGCTTGCTAACGACTAGCATAACTCTTAGTGTAATGTTTCAAACTTTTATTAAGTTGCTGATACTTGTAACCCTTATGTTTAGACAGTAAAACACATCTGATTCTGACAGTTGATGTTTTATTTTATGTTTTTGTGAATATATGTTTCAGATGTTTCCTCTCTGATGAAACTAAGGGAGTTGGCAGCATTATTGAGAGCATTCTGCAATGTGCTCTCGATTTCCGGTCTTGTATTACAGTTGGTGTTTGGGATTCTGGAAGTGATCCAGAAGATTTGTTAGGCAAACTTTCTAGAATCAATATATCCCAGGTAAGCCAGGCAACTTTCTAGAATCACTGCATCACTTATGTGGTACATTTATGCTTTTGAAAACAAAATTGAACGAAAATACTTTGTGTAGGTTGTTTACTTCGTTAAAATAGTTGTTTATTTTTTGTTGTACAGCTGTGTCTAGTTTAAGTGTTAAGGGTCATAGGTAGTAGCCTTTTCCTTTGATTGTACTTGTTCTCACCTTTTTCATATATATATATATATATATAAATTTAAAAAAGGTTTATTTTAAATCTAACTCAATTTTATAAAATCAGCTTAAAAGGTGAGATTACTTAATTATATATTGGTCATATCTCTAGTCAATGTAGGATCTCCAACATATACTCACACATTGAAGGTCATACATCTCAAGTGTGAGATTAGATATTTTAAAAGTCAATTTTAAGCATAATTCAACCTCACAAAACCAGCTTATAATTTGATTATATCTCTAGTTAATTTAGGATTTGCAACATTATAGAATGCATTAGCTAAGGCAATACTCACTGATTTCCACCATCCTTTCAATTCAAGTTTGTAGCAAAGTGGGTAAGATCTTGCTTTCTTCTATATGACATTGTTTTCCACCACCGTTTGCTTCTTTTTTCTCCCGCATGTGCGTTTCGAGGAGCTCATCCCAACCTAAGAAGTCATGTGACCAAATACTAAGGCATGCACCCTCAAGCGTCGATCTTCTCTCGCTCTATAGCTTTGTTGGCTTCTTTTGGGCTCATTTCTCCTCTTGGTTCTCTGTTTTGATCGACTTGAAGTTGTTAGACATTTTTTCTCCCTAAAATAGCATGTTTCGTGCCCTAGAATTGACCTCCACAAGTGTTGTTTTCCCTTTTTCTTGTTTTCATACCGTTACAACTGCAAAAGTTATTTTGGTATGCCTTAGTGGAGTTTTGGTTCCTTGATTAAGGATACCATGATCATTTGGCGAAGGAAGCTAGTGCTATTCCTACTGAAAATAAATCTTAGTAGCAAAGGCTTGACTTCCAGCTATGTGTTGTTCTGTGGCAATAAGTTGAGTCTAAGGTCTTATTGATACTAAGCATCATTCAAGACATGTTTTTGGAAGAAGGCCCAAGATATTTTTGTTAATGACATTCAACATCTCTTTCATACAACCCAAAGAGTATCCTCTTTAAAATAGGCCAATCACGATATAGTCTCACTTGTAGCAAAAGCTCGAACATCAGTAGAAGAACTAAAGATTTCTTTTAGTTAACTCATTGGAGCATCAACAAAAAACTTACTAAGTTACATATGGTCATGATTCTGAGTAGTTTACACTCAGATTTTGATTTAATAATCAAATTCTTCAATGAACACCTTAGTCACTAGACTTCTTAATGAAGGATGACAATTCAGCTGAAGTTATTAAAACTTCAGCAACGGTAGCAACTCATGAAAGATGAGAAAGTTGTACCAACTCAGGAGGACGTGGTGCTAAAAAGTGGATGTCCTAATACTACAAGAGAATGGGTCATATCCTAGAAAGTTGTCACTCCTTGCATGGTTTCTTGATAAGGCAGCCTATATATCAAAATCTGAAAATTTAAATTCCAAGTTTTTGAGTAACAAGAATATTTGAGGCTTAAATCTGAAAAATCCAAAAACCCGATTTTCTTCGGTGACAAGTGTTTCAACATGTATTTCTCAACCTAGGAAGGGTCATGTTATAGATACTTGACTCAGGTGTCTTTGATCACATTTCTGATAAGAGTTTCTCATTCTCACTCATTTCTTCAAAATCTCTCACCTAGCCTCTGTAGCCAGTGGATCTAAAGTTGCATCTCAAGGAATTAGTAAATAGTTAAGTTCATTTATCTCCTTGATTAATGAATTCTCTCAACGCACTTGAGTTTGTTTGATGAAAGATAATTTTGAACTTTTATCATGTCTTTCTTTAATTTGATTAGGAACTAATTTGGAAAGATAATTAAAATCTTTAGAAGAGACAAGGTTAAAGAATATTTCGCTGTTGAACTTTCTTCATTTTTATCTTAAACTTCACCAAAAGGTTTCACAAGAACATCCGCACATTAGATAAGATGATCTTATCTTGGATATGTTAGGCATGTTCTGGAATAATTGGTCTTAGTAAAATGTGCTGACCTGCAGTTTGAATTTATTTGCAGGTGCTTTCTATAAAGCAGAAGTTTGATAGAAGTCTAAAAGAACTGCACATACGTTATGTTAAGGGACCTAAACATGGGAAGTTCGGGCTTTCTCGTTTTTGGGATTATCTCAACTATAATGAATATTATTCAAATGTCAGCAATGAAATGGGGTTTTATGCTGTCTGAAATATGCCAGTTTTGACGCGAATTAGAGCTTAATGCATAGCTTGATGGCTGGTTTGAGAGGTCAACATTCCTCTGTGACTGGGTATTCATTGATTGGATCATATTAGTTTAGAATGACAACTGGGCATTTGGTAGAAGTGGCAGGTGGGTGCTTTTGCCTATTCATGGCCGTGAGGAATATCGTAATCTATTGTATATTTCATGAGGAGAAAAAGGGGGAAATAATCGCTGTATATGTGTCTTTCCCATTGATACAATGTTACGATTTACTTTATAAAGAGAGAGATGTTGAGTGCAAGCTTCTCTCTACTTCATATTTATTTTTAAAAGCTTTTAAAAAATTGTAATTTTAAATTATAGTTGAATGATCAATATTAAAAATATGTTTATATAATCACGAATTTTTCATTTTAATCGTTGATATATAATTACATAACTAACATTTATGAAGTGAATAACTATATATCTTCTATATAATAATTACAGTGATAATTTAGTGAACTTTAAAACTAATTCGATTTTAAACCAGCAAACGAATCCAAATCAAAATGTATAATGAACTTTACATTTTTGCGACTCGAATATTAGAAGACCTGATTTGTAAGGCAGATCCAATCACCTATGAACTGTAGTAGGACAACTGACACCGTTTATTTCTTAATCATACATAATTATTTCAGTGATGATCACAATTTATATAAATATTTGTAATCTTCACCCTTAAGTATTGATATTTCCATTGGCATATAAATAATATTATTTTTTCTGTAATCATGCTACAAAACTACCCAAAGAACTTCACAAAATTAATGAAGTTGATCTCCGTCCTATATTTAAGATTTATCTCTATAATAATACGCGAGAAAGACGAGTTGTATGTTCTTAAACACATTAACTTGTCCCCTACCCTCTCAGCAGTCCAACATACTCATCATATCCAATACTACATTAGCCATCATGTAATTAATGGGCACATACTTGTCACAGAGGCTTCCGCACCTCCAATATTATTTAACTGCATCCTCAAAACTTGTTTTGAAAATATTCTAAAAGTATATTCTAAAAAATATTATATACATTCTCAAAACTTGTTTCAAAAATTATGTTATAGAAAACTTGTTCATAAATATATTTCATGTTTGATGAAAATTTTGGAAAACATTTTGAAAATTTTGTAAACCGGGTAATCTGAAAATCGTTTTAAAAAAGTAAAATGGTCATTCTGAAAAATTGTGGGAGTGGGCGGAGAAATGATGGAAATGCTGGCCAAAAAAAAGTTATCTATTATTGTTTAAGCAAAGAGTACACATCTTCCACGCTATCTTATTTTTTTTTTCCTAAATAGTTTCTTTGTAATGTTATACTAAGGTAAAGAATTTTAATAATTTCATCATACTTCCTTCTCGCCTTCCTCCTCAACTTATTATCCTCTTCCTAAGCCTTGAATTGCGGTTCGACCCTGCCATAACATCATACTCATCCACCCAACAAACTAAATATCAAACAAATGACCAATTATATAAATCGCTAGTAGAATTAATTCAAAATTAATAGAATTAAAGAATTCATATTTAAAATAATTCCTTTTCCTATATTTTACTAAAAACGAAATGTACAGAAACTTCATGTATCGACTTTACTCTTTACCCATGTATTTGTACGAGTTTATTTTGGGTTTTTTAGGATCAATAAATTAACAGAATAATCGGATTGATGCTCTTCGACCCTAAATCTTAAAATCTGAGAATTCAAGTTTCATCCTTACGGAGACATAGACGTAGCACAGAATAAAACTGGAAAAAAAAAATTGTTCAGTGAACATATCCAACTGAATCTGAATGTGCAAGCACTTTACGCGCTACACAGACAACTCAAAACAGAGTTACAGGCTGTTATTAGAACAAGCATGGAAAAGAACTCCGACGTCCCTTTCCGCACAATATTTCAAAGTGCATTGACCAGCAATAGGCAGTAAAGTAAATGAAAAACAAAGAGTTTGTTTGGTGTACTGTTGCATCAAAGTTTTGTTCCCCAAATCCGTCTATCATAGCCCTTGCATACTCTTTGGCATGATCCCTTTTATCGGTAGTAATTGAAGAGAAACTTACATGCAACAGCATTGGATATGGAGCATCAGAATTGACAAACCTTGGCTAGAGTTTTAGATATGATAAACTTGTGACTACATAAATGTATTGAATAAAAACTACTTTAGGAAAAATATAAGAAACAAAACAAAAGCAGGGTTTCTGATAAAAAGTAAAGCTGGGACAGGTTTATACAGTGATGTACAAGCCGTTATGTCGCTTCATTGGTTGCGAATGTAGGGTAGAAGACCCCGGTCAGTATGGCGGTGGAGGGTATATTCCTGAGTAAAGATCCAGTTCGTAGTTAGGAGGTTGCAGAAAAAACATGACAAGAATACATGGAAAAGAAAAGATGGTTGCAAAAAAAACAGAGCAGTGGAGATGAATTAGGAGAAGAAAAATAGTTAGTTACCAGGAGGATAACCTGCAGGCGGTGGATAGGAAGATGGTGGAAAAGCAGAAGCAGGGGGATAGGAGTGGGGAGGAGGATAGGAGGAGGGTGGATAGGGAGATGATGCAGGGTATGAGGGCTGTGGATAGGGAGATGAATGTGAGGGATATGGTGGGTAAGCTGAGGGAGGCGGTGGGTATGAGGCTGTGGATGGCACCGGTGGGTATGATGCAGTTGTATGGTAAGGATTTGAAGAGGGATGAGGTGGGTAGGAAGTAGCAGAAGGATTAGAATAAGAAGGGAAAGGAGGAGTTGGTGTTGGCACATAGGGAGGTGCAGAAGGAGCATGGCTTGAGCCTGATTTCTGCTGCAATAATCCAATACCATCAATGCTTATCACTCTAATTATTGACCTAATTCTAAGAAAGTAATGAAAACGTAGTGACATACCCTTTGATTTGCAGCAATTGCACAGTGCATTATGACTTTGACTTCACCAGAGTATCTGCCAGATTTGGTCTGAAGGGGCCAAGCAGAGTCGTCGAAGCCTTGAGAGAGAACCTTGTGGAGCTGAATCCTGAAGAAAGAAGAGAGAGGGATGAGGAGAGAGAGAAGAGAGAAGGAGAGATAACAGGAAGGGAGGCAGACATGTACAGACTTTCCGCTTCCGATGAAATCGTCGAAGGTGAGAGTGTTGCTGTTCCAAACAAGGACGTTGATCTCCCGAAGGCCTTCGATGAGGGGAAAGACGAACTTCTCCTGGAAGACGGGGTTTTTACCGCCGTCGGTGCAGGTTCTGGTGCGGAACTTGGTGCTTCCATACTCAACACAAACGTAGGGATCTTGCCTTGAAATCCATTCTGTGTCCTTCAGCTTGGAGCAGGACACCACTGCCATTCTTAATTCTCAATAAAACTCTTTCACTTCGCAAACCCTAATTAATTCATTTTCATGGAAGGGATGTGCTTACCCGTAACCTCAAGAGGCTGCCCCTGGATGCCCGAAATCGACATGAGGAAGATGCACTTGCAATTGCAAACTCAAACGTTTAAATTCAACGCCTCCTGCAAAAAACCCTTTCCACTCTCATATTTTATATTATTATTATTATTATTCGTTAAGTCTTCGTCTTCTGTACGGTTTATCTGGACAGGCAACTTAAATATTCAAACATTGTTTTTTATTTATTTTTTTTCAAATATTGTTTTTTTGAAAAAAATTATTATTGTCTTAATATTAGGCTTCAATAATTGATATAATATTTTTTAATCACTATGTTATATTTTAATCATGTCCGTATCCACTTAAAAGTACGGTTTTTTTTTACTTCCCTTTAAAATATAATTTAAGATAAACAGTAGAATTTATAAAATAATATTAAAAATATAATAATTAAAAGTAAAAAACTATTAGAACGATTGACATGCAAATAAAAATTAATAAAAAGGAAACTAAAATTACAAATATTTCAAAATATATAAAAAACATCTATTTTTTTATTTATATCTGTTTGTTATTTAGTAGATAATTTTATCAAACATTTTTAAATTTAATAGCTAGTCTAACCAATCTACGTTACCAACTTTCGATTATTTGAAAGAACTTCTTGATAAGCATTTCTAAAGAAGAAAAAATTGAAATTATTAATTTTTTATAAATTAAAATTAATTTAAGCATAAGTTAAAATTAACAAAACAATTCTTACAAGTTACCTTATCCCAAAGTTAATTTGATGTATGAAAAAATTACTAATTTCAATTTTTTTATTGCTCTCTGTTACAATAACTTATGAAGAAGTTCCCTGAACTAAATCATAAACTACTTTTTCAGCTTTTATTTAATCTTAAAGTTTGGGCTAACTTTTTCAATTAATGTTGTCATAGCTTTAAAGTTTAGCTTTTAGAAAAAGAATGGAGGCAATGGAAAGAAGGAACAGTTTTTCCGTTTTGTTTTCACTTTGTATTTATTAATGCCGTACTAAAAAAAAAATTGGCAGGCCAGTAAACTGCTGTCTAAAAATCAAATTCTTCTTATTCTTAAACTGACCAACGGTGTAAGATGTAAAAAAGAGTTTGCTGAAAGGTACCCGAGCTTGAAACCCCATTCTCAGCTTGTGGCAAAACCGACAAATGGGACTATTATTCAACATCAATATAGTATCTTTCAGTCTTTCAATTAGAAATTGCATGATGCATTTATTTGTCTTTGAGATTAGTTTTATCATCCATTGTTTTCTTAACCTCGTCCATCCCAATTGAATAGTTTCAACCTAAGTTCACATACTTGATGAATCTTCGGTTTGAATACCATTTGTACGATCTTTACTTGTATTTGTAATGAATTTTTGAAGTTTTTTTTTCTTATATATTATTTAATTTTTTCATTTTTCCTTAATATAATTCCTAATATAATTTTTAGTATAATGACTTAGACTCATACCTTACTTCTTAATATAATTCTTAGTAATGTACTATTATATATATTTCAGTAAATAATATTGGATATGTAAAAATGAAACGATTCTTCATATAATTTCGTACAGTTAGTTTGACTTTTATAAAAAAAAATGTAATTTATCAAAAAATGTCTACTAATTATTAATGAAAAAATTTAATAAATCTATTAAAACCTTAAACAAAAATAAAGAGATGTTTATACTTGAAATAGGTTGGAGAAATCCTAAGTAACTTTAAAAATTAATTAGATAATATTAGTTAAATATCTAGTGATACAAAGCGGGTTATGATATTAGAGTTATCTAGTTTGGCCAAAACTGAAATCGTTTTGAATGTTTATATTAATAGAGAGAAGTGATTATAAAATGAGATGAACGTGAACGTATAATTACTCTAATGGTTTTTCAGTACCCCGTTTGGTTACCTTAGTTGCATTAGAATCATTTTACGACTTTGAATGGAAAATTATCTTTTTCACAATGTATCGACAACTGAGTCAAGTAAGAATAAACATCTACCACATTATGAATTTAGGAGGGAAATCATTTGAGTATCATGCGCACATGCAGGTGGTGTCCATCTTTAATATGCACGTAGAGACAGGGTGTTGAGTTGGGAGATCGGAAATATCCTAAGACGGCCCTTATTTAATTCACGGGGTCGACCAAATTAATATCTATATATACGTCAATCTACCTCTGTATGGTTGTCATTGCATACTTTAGAGACCAAGAAACTCCGCTTGTGACACTTCGCTTTTCTTCTCATCATGCTGCATGCTCAAGCTTTTCGTTTCATCATATATATATACATACCACACCACTCCATCAAGACAGAAATTAAACATGGCGACCATGTACTTGTTACTATCTGCTTTATTGCTTCATTCGTTCATGCTTACTGGCTCGGCAAAAGAAGCACTGGATATAATCATATCCAATAATGGCGGAGGTTATCCTTATGTCTCTCCCCCTCCCCCAACTTGTCACCCGCCTCCACCTCCTCCCCCGAGGTGTCAGCCACCGGTGAAACGGTTGGAGAGAGATCGCAAAACTCTGGAGGGATTCACTCGTGTTGCGGACCAAAACAAATACATCGGTGACTGGAGGGGTAGTAACCCTTGCAGATTCAAGAGGATACGATGTGCAGAATATCCAGACTCAGAAAAGCAGTTAGCAATAGCGGGAATAGACTTGAACGGAGCTGGGCTGTCTGGGAGAAACCGCCAACCTCTGCTCCTCTCTGGCCTCTTGGACAGGATTCCAGAGCTCACCTTCTTCCACGTCAACTCCAACAACTTCAGCGGTTCCATCCCACCTCAAATAACCCAGTACCAGTATTTCTTCGAGTTGGACCTCAGTAACAACAAGCTAGAGGGCGAGTTTCCAAAGGAAGTCCTCCAGTCCTCGCAGCTCGTTTTCCTCGACCTCAGGTTCAACTCTCTCTACGGTTCCATTCCCTCCCAGCTCTTTTACCTAAAATATCTCGAGGTCGTTTTCCTCAACAACAATCAATTCACCGGCACTCTCCCCGATGCCTTTGCCTCCACTCCGGCTAGGTTCCTCACATTTGCCAACAACCAACTCACCGGTCCAATCCCCGCCTCCGTCGGGGCTTCCAAAAACCTAACCGAAGTCCTCTTCTCGGGCAACCAATTCCAGGGCTGCTTGCCCTACCAGATCGGCTTCCTTCACAAGGCCACCGTCTTTGATGTCAGCAAAAACTGGTTGACGGGTCCCATCCCCCGCTCCTTTGGGTGCCTGGAGAGCATCCGTTACCTGAACTTGGAGCAGAACCAGTTCTACGGTGAAGTTCCGGAGACGGTGTGACAGCTCCCTGGGCTCCGCAACAGAGGGAACTTCTCCTTATCGGACAACTATTTCACTCAGGTTGGGTCTGCATGCAGGAGGCTGATCGAGGCGAAAGTGCTGGACGTGAGGAACAATTGCATCCTTGGGCTTCCGAATCAAAGGCCCCATGACCAATGCTCCCACTTCTTCTCCAACCTGAAGCCCTGCCCCAATCCCAAGTCTCTGAATTACGTGCCATGCAAAAAGTATGATCCCAGCGCCCACATCCACAGCACCTCCACTCCTCCTCCTCGTCCGTTCTCTTACAACTCTCTGGACCCCCGTTTCCATCGCTAGCTTTGCCTTAACCTCTCCATCCCATCGCACCTACTACAACTGCATGCTTTATTAGGCATCAACTCTATTATTGTTGTTACCTACGTCTCTCTTCTTCTACCTTCATTCACCAATAAGCAGTTTGTTTCTTTCTATCTTACTTATTATAATATATACTTTATTACGTGTCAACTATCACCTACGCTCAAACATAATCCTATTATTTTAATTAATTCTAATGTAAAATTTGTCGTCCTAAAATTTAACTTCCACCACTTTCCCTTTCTGCTTCACGGGACAAGGCTTCCTGGGCCTTTGGCTTCCTAATTTTTTCAGCTCCCACGTGGGTCTTCCTAATTTTTTCATTCCATCTCCCTTTCTTTCGTTAGTTTTAAAAAGGGAAATAATCAAGTTAACCATTTGACAATCTATTTTTAAGAATAATAATAAACCTTTATATTTGTAAGAAAAGAAACAAAAATAAAAGATAAAATAGAAAGTAAAAATTTATTAATTGTCAAAATATTATGATCCTTTTAAAAATGTTTATTAATTTCGGAACAATTTTCAAAAATATCTTCTATTGAATAACTCCTTTATATAGTTAAAAAAGAAAATTCTAAAAGCAACAGGCACTAATTGCCATGTTAGTGCCTGTTGCTTTTAGAAT
>Ga0123340_1003276_pt1 | contig 15100 bp, 10 predicted proteins | sample SirMexnodulemix_FD_89961 | JGI IMG/M metagenome (GOLD analysis project Ga0123340, IMG submission 89961) | Root nodule microbial communities of legume samples collected from Mexico - Siratro Mexico nodule mix | ecosystem: Host-associated > Plants > Roots > Nodule | place: Mexico: Nepantla... | reverse complement strand
TGTTGCTTTATTTTTTGTGTTTTTATTTTAGTTTGGGAGTAATGTTTCTGAACCCATAACTTTATATGGTTGGATCTATAACTTTAAATATAAACCTTCATGGTATATTATTTTCTAGTTTGCTTCACTCCTATATTTTCTCTGGGCTTGTTCATACTGCTCATCATGTATAAATATTTTTCTTTATTATGAAAAGAAGGTTAAGTTCTCAATATTAATTTTTTTTCTTTTTAATTATCTTAATAATTTATATTTTTTTGATTTTATATATTTTTTAAACATGTGAGGATTGAAAGATGAATCTATAAAGAAGAGACTTTATATTTAAGTCAAGATAAATTGTTTAAGGTAAGAATATTAACAAATGTTCTTCATATTTAATTGAAAAGGTTTAATTCATAACGTAAGAAGTTTAAACTAAACATACAACACATTATTATTCTACTAAAATATTCAGAGTAAAAGACTTTAGTTCACACATTAAGTTTCTCTAACATAAAATTCTCCTTTTTCTAATGAACTTATAACTCTTGTAAAATGACTACCCAACACCTTTGAATTCCGAAAATAAAACTGTTAAACTTAGACGGTTTTCAGTTCTCTACATACTATGGAACAAAATCAAATTAAAAAAAATGGAATTCTTAATGATGAAAGTAAAGATAAGATAAATTGATACTTAAAAAAAAACTGTGTATGTGGATAAGGAAAAAAAGGTCTTACAATAAATCACGTAATTATTAATTTTTATTCATAAAAATTTTGTGTTAAGGATAAAAATTTACAAGAATTCAATGACATTATATTTAATCAATTGAACTAAATTTTCTTAATTTATAATTAACATTCTATTGAATTACGAAATTTTATTATATTTTTATTTGGACTTCTTCCACGAGTACATTTTTAGTCCTTTAAAAATTGAATACACATTTGTGTTCTAATTTTTAAATGAAAAAGCCCTAAATATTTTTACTTCTCTTAATTTATCTTTAGATTTTAAAAGAAAAACCCTGAATATTTTTATTTCTCTTAATTTATCTTTAGATTGTCAAAGTAATCCTTTCTTTAAAATAGTGAAATTATTTTGGTAAAAGTTCAAAAATACATATTTAATATTGTTTTAATGTGTGTGGAAAAAACTTTAAAAGTGGAGTAAACCAAATCATATCAAAATCTTAAAAGAGAAATAAAAGGGAAAGAAAAAAAGTTATTTTTTGTTTCATTAATAAATCATGATATAAATTAATGGGATATCTAATAAAAAATAAATTTGAAATGTTTGAAGAAACATATTGAATTAACAAGTATTTGACCTGTTGCAATTCATCAATTATTATGCATTATTTTAAAAATTATATGTGAACATTATTGACCTATTATATCCAAAATATATTATTTATTTATTTTTTATATGGATTTTGCAATGTTAGGTTTACGTACTCTATGAAAAAAAATCACTCAAATGTTAATGTTATTGGCGTTATTGATCTTCTATGTAATGTTGTTAAAATAGTACTTACTAATATGAATATTTAAAATATTTATTATAATTTAAAACATAATTTTTTCTTAAACCATGTCATCTGCTGCAACAATAATACCATTGATTAAACAATTCTTTATAACTTTAATCAATGTAAGTAACTTGTTAACTTGTTAAAGTTACTTTACAATGTAGTTATCAGATGTGATAAAAAGTGTTAGTAATAAAAATTAAAAAAATTGATTAATTCATGAAAAAAAAAAATAGTAAAGCCTATAGATACAAAGATTATTGCAAAGAGACATTGAATGTTTTCTCTTATAATAACGTCATAGAAAAACCACTGGAGCTCAGAAACCCACCAAAACCAGAGAGACACCATGAATTGAAGGGTAGTGAACACCCACCACCCTCTCTCTCACACTCCAACCCCTTCAACTTCTTCTCTCAATTCACACAACAATCACCCTTTTGGGTTTTCTCCTTTCATTCTCTTACTCTCTGCAAAACACAGTCATGTCTCAGAACAACAAGAATGTTTCTTTGGAGCGAAGTGCCCCACAACAACCTCGTCCTTCCAATGTATACGTGGGAGTGGGAGGTTCAGACAGCCTCTGCATAAGCCCCAAGCGAGATCACAAGTCTGAAAACTACGAGGACCTTCAATTGGAGTTCAACCCTCTTGTGTTCAGCTCTCTGGAGCAGTATTTGCCTCCCCACATGCTCAGCCTCTCACGCGAGGTTAAGGTTCAGTACATGAGGAACATTTTGCTTCGATATTTGCCCGAGAGTGAGCGCATTCGGGTGTGTGTCACTACAATTTTGGACCTTTGCACTTTCAATTTTTGTTGACTTCACTGTGTTTGAAAAATAACGGTGGGCTGAAGGGCCCAGATGGGTCTTGGAGTTTGGAAGCGCTGAATTTTTTCGTTTCTTGAATTAAAATTTCATTTTGATGTTGCCCTTGGTCAATAGGGTCTCGTTTCGTTTGTGGTGGTACTTTGTTGCTGTCTTTCCTGCATTCTCGATTGGTTTGGGAAATTTTTGATGGAAATTGGGAAAACTAAATATCTGAATTGTGTTGCATATTATTTTTCTTAACTGGCAGCACGCAATTTGGATGATTCTATATTTTGATTGCTGAATGCGGGTGAATGCTGTGAAGATGGCGATTTAACAAGTTGGTCTTTCATCAAAGATGTGATTCCTAATCATTTATGTTATTAGTCTTATCATCTTAGTTCTTAGGAAAAAAAAATCCAATTTTTTCTTTCATAGGCATACTCTTTTGTCCGTTGAAAGAGTGCTTCCCTGTGCATATATTGAAAAATGATACATCTGCCATGTGTGTTACCGGGTTTTCTGAAAGCTTATTATTCTCGAGTGTAGAAGTCTACATGATAGAGATTTCTATCTGCAATTGTCTTAGAAAATTTATTAACTTTCCATTTCTATTAAAATACTTGTTAACCTAAATAGGTGATGATAAATGAGCCCAATTCTTAGTATGATAATGGAGATGTTTTTATTTTATTTTTTTCCTGGTATTTTTTTGTTTTTGGCTTGGTTTTGTTGTTTACTCTTTAGGGTTTTTTGACTTTGCTACTCTATCTTGGATGGAACAGCTTCAAAAGCACAAGGAATACAGGCAAAAGATCATTTTGAACTATCCAGTAAGTTTTCTATTGAATGTCAAAATGGTGATTTTGTATGTTAGTAAATTGAAAATTTAGATGGTTTCATTTTATGTTTCTCTTGGAAATTATGCTGTTGATGGGATAATTTTTCTTAGACTTAGGGTGACAAACTTTAGTTGATACCTATTATCTGTGAGAATTTGCAATCTGCACGTGTTCTTGCTGTTAACGACATTTGAACTTGGACCCTTGTGGACATGACTTTCAATCACAGCCACAGACCTGAAATGCCAGTAAAAAAGCACGTGTTAACGTTTGAATTTCCCGAAACAAGAACATCGTCCTGTCTCCTTTCTGTATGTTTTGGTCATGCTCAATCTTACTGGTTATTCACTTTTGATTGTAGCCTCTGCACAGGGAGATATATAGTATGGATGCTGAGAAATTTTTCACACCATCATTTCTCAGAGCAATAAAAGAAAATACAGAAGAGAGTTTTAGAAGTATAATGACTGAACCCTGTAAAGGAATTTATGCATTTGAAATGCTTCAACCACGATTCTGTGAAATGCTAGTATCTGAGGTATTACATTTCTATACTTTGCTTTTCATGCATACATAATTTTATCCGTTCTAGATCAATGTATGTTCTTATCAAGTTCTGATTGTTTAGGTGGATCATTTTGAAAGATGGGTCCATGCTACCAAGTTCAGAATCATGCGACCTAATATAATGAATCAATACGGTGCGGTACTTGATGATTTTGGCCTGGAAGCTATGCTTGACAGATTGATGAGTGATTTCATACGTCCTATGTCTAGAGGTTATCTTTTATTTTTCTTAATGAGAATGGATTACAAAAATATGACTGAGATGAAGAAACTACTATTAATAATGTGGACTAACTTTTGCAATTTGATGTTTTTTGTAGTTTTCTACTCTGAAATTGGTGGATCATCGCTGGACTCTCATCATGGGTTTGTTGTTGAATATGGAATCAATAGGGATGTGGAACTTGGTAGGTTTCTAAAATTTAGGTCACTGCTTTGTGCGTATGCTGTTACCTGGGATCTGTAATAGATATTTTGAACCTAAATGGAGTTTAATGTTTCAAGTAATCTATTTATAGTTTTATATTAATATACTTTAAAATTCTCTTTTTGGTATACACATTACCTTTCATCTTGCTGATTTTTATTTTTTTAGTTGGCCACCCAAAAAGGATAAGAAAGAAAAAAATGGATTATATTTTCTGATTGTTTGGAAAACTGAGATATTCAGCTTTTATGTTTTTCGGCCTCAATGTCACATATGCCCGTTTTTTGTATTCTTTTTCTGTGTAGTAGGGTATCTGATCTTTCCGCTAGGGTTATTTGGATGAATGGTTTTGGAGGGTAAATTTTTCATTACATGTATAGGTTCTCTAATTCAACAGTTTTTTAGAATGGAAGGAAAAATGATAGTTTATCATGAAAATCCAATCAACCCTTGTTCATTTCAATAAATACTTTGTGACTCTTAATTCAAAACTAAAACTTCAACCCACCCTCCCTCCTTATTTCCCTCCCATGTCTTCCATCTAAAATAACTGAAGTTTGCTATAGTTTATTATGGAGATTCAATTAATTCAAGTTCACTCTAACTATGATTGATACATTTGTCATTTTGGCTTATCTTGTGTTAAATTTAAATGTACAAATTCTTTTACTATAAGATTATCTCTTGTTGCCTTACTCGTTAATTCATCCCAAATCATGACTATTAAATACTTTCTCTCATGAATTCAATTCTATGCTATATCTTTCTCCTCTTATATTGCCTACCTTAGATGCTTGCATGTTTTGTATAGTATACAAGTGTATCTTGCATGCTTTGCGTTGCCTGTGTCTGTTTACTTCTCTCCCAACAAATTAGCTTTATGTGCTTTTGACGAAATTTAAACTGCAAATATTTTTTTCAGGCTTCCATGTGGACGATTCAGAAGTCTCCTTAAATATTTGCCTGGGAGGCGAGTTTTCTGGTGGCGAACTGTTCTTCCGGGGTGTTCGATGTGATGAACATGTAAATTCAGACATCCAACCAGGGGTATGCTTACTACCTTACTCTTTTTTAAGCTGAACAATTTATATTTAACTACATTGATCTCCAGCATGTATCTGAGTTCTGTTTTAAACTTTAAAGAGGTATTACCCACCGGTTGATTATTCATACCCTTCCAGAGTTCTGGATGGTTTTTCTTTCCATGTCCCTTGTTCCTTAATCTGACATACTTTGAATGTGAGACTCAAGTCAAAGACCTAGCAATTTATTTCCATAGTGCATCAATGGACAAACTTTATAAATTTCTGAGTTGTACTTTTTATATGGTTGTTCCTGAGATTGAATAACATTTGGCAATATCAGAACAAAAAATTATCATATTAGTGATAAGTTTATAAATTTCATATGAACATCTTTACTTTGTTAAATAAATAACACCAAACATATGTATGTAGGAGATCTTCGATTACTACCATGTTCCAGGACACGCAATTCTTCATCCTGGCCGTCACCGGCACGGTGCTAGACCTACAACATCTGGGAATCGGATAAACTTAATTCTCTGGTGTAGAAGGTATTTGCATCATTTAATTCTCTGGTGTAGAAGAAAATTAACACAGCATACCCCTTGCTTGAGGCAGAAAATTTTTCACACACTTACCCTTGTGATTTTAGATTGCAAATTGTAAGCTTAGTTCTGGTGAATTACATATGCATCAACCTTCATGTTGTCATGCAGTTCGGCTTTTAGAGAGTTGAAGAAATATCGGAGAGATTTTTCCAGCTGGTGTGAAGAATGCAAACGCAAGAAGAAGGAGAAAGAGCGCCTGTTAGTTATGGCCACCCAACAGGTAACACTAATTGACAAAATTACCACCTTGAGCTCTAAGATTAATGTTATTGTTAAGGTTGTAATTGTTTGTTTTGATGTTGCAGGAATTAATGAAGAGGGAAATGCAATCGGCCTCGTGAAGTTGCACATGCAAATCATATTGTATAGTTGATTCTCACCTCTGAGCTTCTTTACTGTCTCTAAATTCTGGATTATCTGTAACGAAATGAAATGTACTTCAAGTTGAAAGTAATAGGCATCCATTTCATAGGGTTACATGAACCAAAGAGGAAAATAGTTATAGTTTAATAGTTGAATGTTTTTCATTTCTAATGATGATAATAAGGAACTACAGTTCCTGATTTTTTTCTTTGGTTTCTTTACTTGCTCACAAGATTAAGAGAAGCATGGCCACAAGACTGAAATCTTAAGGCATTTCTGACCAAGCAATTTCAATAAATTAAAAAATTCAACATTTTGTTCTGTTTAAGTGACTTTTTAGAAAATGAAATGAGCCCTGCAGCTTAATCCTCACATTTTAAAAAAATACAGTGACAAGTAAAAGGGAATTATAAAGCCACCAAAAGTATCATAGCATTTGATACTGGTTTTAGCAACTGATGTTGTGAGGTAGATTTGTTTAAATATAAATTTGATGAAGTATGTGTTTGGAACTGCCTGGCACATCTAGAAGCAGATGCCATGATGAGAAGCTAGAAAGCGTGGGGAAGGTTATGAAGTCTCTCTCCTATTGTGTGGAACTTCTTTCATACAGATTTGTTCATTTCAAATCGGTAACTGAAATTGTCTTTTTTTTTTTTTACACTTTTCTGCCCCTCCTTGTCCACATTTATCCATGTTTTTTTTTTTTTTTTCTGCCTTATCTTCTTCCTTTTTTTGATGGCAAGATCACTGTGAAGCTATTGTTTTTGAATACTTGAAGAACTGTCCAACTTTCTTAGAGCTATTGTTTTTGAAAAACTATGATAGGGATTCAATTACCTAAGCAAGTAATGTATTACTCTTACGAATGTTTGGTGCAAGATTTTTTTTCTTTTGAAAACAATAAATGTTGAAATCTATGATTCTTTAAAATAATTAAAATCTATTTAGTTGGTCATAAATATTTATATAAGTTTATCAAATAAAATGGTAATGTGGTATATTTTACTATCAAAATAAGTTACTCGGTCCAATCCATCTCACTTGGTGGATCAATTTAACCAGTAAGTTTAAAATAACGACTCTCGTAGTTTACTATGTTGGTGGCTTAAATGATTGGATCACTTAATTTAAAAACAAAATTGTAGTTTTTTAGTTTTTTTCTTTAATATACATTTTTCTAGTATGAAACTGAAATCAAATTCTAATTTATCGGAATAATTGTGAAGAAAAATATGTATATTGAACACAAATACTAGATGATAATTTTAGATGATATATAAAATATTTAGCGGTGAACGACATTACTTATGATGGAACATGGGTTGATTGGAAGTAGTATGTATGTTGACTAGCGGTAGAATATAAAAAACCCTAAAGTAGTAAAGAAATAAAAGAATCCATAAATTAAGAAATTCTGGGAGAAAAATGAGGAGAATGAAAAAAAGACTGAACTCATGAATGATGTATATTTTCTTCACCTCATTTTTTTTTTTTTCTAATTATGTTAGGTCAGATTGACTAACGGACTTTGAAAGCTCTACATTTTATCATAATATTTAACTCAAGGAAATAGTCTTGTAAAACTTTAGTCAAAAAGTATTTATGGAAAATATTGTTTGGGAAAGGTTATATTTTAAAAAATTATCAAACATGAGAAATAAACTTTTTCAATTTTAATGCTTTCTTTGGATTGATATATGAATTTGACTGAAGTTCAGGAGGTGTATTTTTATGGATTTGAGAGAATGAATTGGATTGTTTAGATTAAGAGATAATGGTAAAATTTGAGTGAAAAATTTAAAACGATGTTTTAAGTATAATTGAAATTTTAACTTTTTTTAATTTAACAATTAAATAAGATTGATTTGGGTGATGTCATTATAACGGTTCATTTTCCTAGATAATTAATGTAATTAAAATTTCATCTTGCTAAACTATTTGTCTTCCTGATAAATGGATTCAATCCAAATAAAAACTAATCTTAATAGAATATTAATGTAATTAAAATTTCAGCTTGTTATGTATATTATCAGTCAGAACACCACTCACTTAAAATGATTGTAATTAAATTTCATATTGTGTTTTCAAATTTGCAATTTATTTCCTTAATAAACTAGGTTTTAATTAAAATAAATTTTAAATCTAATTAAAAATTTAGAGTCTCACACCTTTGACTTTTTAGATGAATGAATTGTTCATCTCTTTCTCTCTCTACTAAATTAATTCCCAGAATAAATACCATTACTTAATTAAATAAAATCTTAAATTAACATTTACATTCAAACAAATTAAAATCACCACCCCACAATATCACCACCTCAATACCACCCCATCATCTCATGAACTCTCAATAGGATCTACTACAATCTCAAAATCCTCTATTCGCACTTTCTTACACCTTACACACTAATTCATCTGTGAACCACACCATTCATTTACTACTCAATACAACATGAATATCTCTAAAATATAAAACAAAAACCAAATGAAACTTACTATGAAAAAGTTTTCAATACCTGATTTTCCCCACAAATTAATCAATTACTTTCTCAAAGGGGTTCATTTCAGAAGCCCACTATTTCTTATAAAGGGGCCCAATTTTTAAAATTAGCAATGAAATTTCCAGGAGTGAAAATTTGTTCAATTGAATTCTGATCACTTTTGGAATGCTTGTGGAAGGTTTACAACCTTTGTTTGTGTCATTGTGTTACTTGCAATTGTTTAGTTAGGTTGTGAAGGCTTGATAGTGATTTCAAGCAATTAGAGTTACATTACCTTTGTTAGGTCTGAGTGAGTACCCCAAAGCAATAAAATGAGGTATTTTAGGCCTTATAATTGATTTTTAGTTCAAACTTCTGATACTTTAATTCAGGATTGGAATATTAATTGGTAGAAGACTAGTATAATTTTTAATTGAATTCATTGTTATTGATTAATTAATTTAATGCTCGGATGATTTAATTAGTATTGATTATTAAAATTGGACAATTGATTAATTGAACATTTTGAATAATTTGACATTTAGACTTAAAAAATATCACTTTTCAAAAGATGCCAAAAGTTATTAAAAATACAATTAATAAGATGAGACAATTTATTTTTATTAAAAATAGCTAAAAGAATTCGCCAAACAACGCATAGTTGGTAATAAATTACAGATATCTAAAAACAATAAATAAAAATTATATAAAGCAAAACAAGTAATATAATAGAAAAATAAAATAAATATATAAGATTAATACTATACAAATTACTTTATGAATAACATTATTATCATTTTCTTTGGAAGAAAAACAATTAGGATTAAGGCTGTTCAAATGAACTTAAAACTGTGATCTTAACTTTACTCTAATGCTGTAGTTTATGCGAAAAATCCTCATGTTATCTCATGGTTGGAATATTATGAGATTACTATTTTATTTTTATAAATTTTAATTTAACCACAAACCTCTAAAAAATACATTTAAAATAAAATAATATATATATATTTATATTCGTTCCCTTTTTGTCACTGTGAAAAGTGAAAACCGCGTTATGTCGCAGAAGCAGCACAGTGCCACACAGCAAAGTGAACCCTGGAATGGACATGTGGCAACGAGAGTGACGAAAATGAATTCCGATAGGCTCTGCGTAAACCCCAACCGAGATCACAAGTCTGAAAACTATGAGGACCTTCAACTGGAGTTCAATCCTCACATCTTCGGCTCACTGGAGCAGTATTTGCCTCCTCACATACTCAACCTCTCACGTGAGGTTAAGCTTCGGTATATGAGGAACATTCTGCTTCGCTATTTTCCTGAGAATGACCGCAATCGGGTGGGTCTCACTGTCACTATAACAATATTAATGCCCCACATGGGTGACCTTTTTGTTTTTTCAATCAAAATTCCATTTTTATTTTGCCCTTCATCGATAAGGTCGCGTTTGTTTGTGTTACCTGGCCTGCACTGATGTTTTGTTTCAGAAAGTTTTGTTTTTTTTTTTCCTATTTGGAAATCGGGAGAGTAGGAATTTTTGAGTTGTGCTTTATTTTGCCTCGCTTGATTCTCAGCAAACAATTTGGATGATTCTATACTTTTGACTGCTGAATGGCGATGCATGATTTGAAGATGCCGATGTCTGTTTAATTAACAAGTTTGTCTTCGTTCAAGACATGGTTCCAAATCATTTTTGTTATTAGTCTTGTCTCCGTAGTTCTTAGAATAATGTTATTCTTAGCTTTCATGGTGTGGTTTTTTGTCTGTTGGTACTGGCCGTACTTGTATGTGCCTGTTTTGAAAATGATACTTCTGCTATGCATGTTAACTGGTTTTATTGAAGCTTAACTTTCTCTAGTGTAGAAGTCTAAATAATATGGATTTCTGTCCGCAGTTGTATTATAAGATGTCAGGACATGTGTTATTTGGTTTCTGGCATAACAAATTTACTAGTTAGCCTAAAAAGGTGATGATAAGTGAGCATGCTATTTGTTTGTTTTGTTGATATGGAGTTATTCTTGGTATGGCGGAGGGGATGTGTTTCTTTTGTTTTTTTCGTGGTAGTTTGTCTCTGGCTTGGTTTTATTGTTCACACTTTTTGAGTTTTTGTTATTTTATATTGGATTGAACAGATTCAAAAGCTGAGGGAGTACAGGCTAAAGATCATATTGAATTATCCAGTAAGTTTTCAACAGATATGAAAATGGCAGTTTTGCTCGTTTGTAAATTGAATATTTTGATGGTTTCCTTTTATGATTCTTTCTAGAATCGTGGGAGATGGTGCTGATGAAATAATTTATCCTACACTTTTAACAGGAGACATATTTTATTTGGTACTTGTCTGTGAGAATTTTGAATGAACACATGTTAGCATTAGAAATTTATGCAAGAGAACAGTTATGCTTTCTCCCTTTAATGTTCCAATGTTGCTAGATCTTACTGGTTATTCACTTTTTTATAGCCACTACATAGGGAGATATATACTATGGATGCTGAGGCCTTTTTCAGGCCATCATTTCTCAGAGCAATTAAAGAGAACACTGAAGCAAGTTTTAGAAGTATAATGGCTGAACCTAGTACAGGAATTTATACATTTGAAATGCTTCAACCGCAATTTTGTAAAAAACTGATGTCTGAGGTATCACATTTCTTTCCTTTCCTTTTCATGCATATATAATTTTATCCATCTTATGTTAGTGTTTCATGTTCATATCAACTTCTGATTAATTAGGTGGATAATTTTGAAAGATGGGTTCGTGGTACCAAACTCAGAATCATGCGCCCTAATGCAATGAATAAACATGGTGTCGTTCTTGAAGATTTTGGTCTCGAATCTATGCTTGACAAATTTATGAGTGATTTCATACATCCCATATCACGAGGTTTTTGTTTATTTTTCTTATTGAGAACGAATTTAAAAATGATGACTGAGTTGAAGAAACTGATATAATGACGTGGATGCACTTCTGCAATTTGAATGTTTTTTTGTAGTTTTCTACAGTGAGTTTGGTGGATCCTCGCTGGACTCTCACCACGGTTTTGTTGTTGAATATGGAATCAGTAAAGACGTAGAACTTGGTAGGTTTCTCCAACTTTGCTCACTGCTTTGTAGATGCAATCTGTAATAATTTTTTTGAACCTAAATGGAGTTTAATGTTTCAAGGTTGTCTATATATCGTTTTGTGTTATTTTACTCTAATTATACACTTGATGGAATATGAGTTTATTTACCTGTCATCTTACAGATTTTGATTCTTCTGTGGCTATATAACTAAAGGATATGAAAAAAAGATGCATTAGATTTTTCAAATTGTATCAAATGCTGAGGTATTTAATTTTGTTACATTGTTAGCCACAATGCCTTATATGCTTGTTTTGTCTACTAATTTCTATGTAGTGAAGATGCCTTATCTTTTTCGGGGGTTGGGGGTGGGAGTGAGGGGATAAAATTTTCGTTACAAGTATATATTCTCTAATATGAGAGCCTTTTAAATGATAATTTATCATGAAACTCTATTCATACTTATTCGTTTTAATAAATATTTTATAATCCTCCTAATTCAATAATGAAAACTTTAAACCCCCCTTCCAAACTAGCTATCTAAAAATGACTGAAGTTTATTGATAGGAACTGATTGTCATGGACAGTTATGGCAATTTACTGTAGAAAATAATTTCTGGTAGTTCTATCAGGTATGTGAAGTTATTTTCGGTTTGTGGACTGTGAGTTGTCTCCGTGGGAGACTTAAATCTCTGGCAAAACAAGTGCATTGCTATATCTGTGTAATAGGATAGGATACTCTTTGTCTCTGGCAGCAAGTATATTGCTGTAGCGTTCAATATTGTCTTTTATTAGTTCTATGAATTGCTGTTCTATCAATTTTGTTTGACCTACTGTATCACAAGGAGGGAATTCTTCTGACCAGAAGAAAGAAAGATCATGACGTGTGCTATATTTGGACCTTTTGAATTGCAAGAGAATTTGGGAGGGCTGCAAGCAAGGGTTCAGCGTGACTAGAAATTGGCAAATTTTGAGAAGTTTTGTTGGATATGAGAAAATTTATGGGCAATCATGAAGAAGAAAAAAAAGTCAGATCTTCTGGCATAGAACCGGGGAGTATGCCAGAAGTTGAACTGCCATCTTTCAATGGAGACGACCCTATTGGGTTGATTACAAGGAAAAAACTTAAAGTTTAGAATATTAGTGAAGATTTAAATTAGCCCAGTTAAGCATGAAGGGTTCTATTATCCATTGGTTTAATGTATTGAGAGAAATAGTCTTTAGTAAATTCTGGCTTATCTTTAGTAAATTTAAACGTATCCTCTTGGTTGGTCAAGGGTTCAAATTTGGAAATAGTCTCTTTGCATATGCATACAACGACCCTTCCCTATACTTTGCATGTTAAGGAGTCTTCTGACACCAGAGAGTTTTAGCTGAAATCTAAAGAGCAATATCTTTGCAGGCTTACATGTGGATGACGCAGAAGTCTCCTTAAATATTTGCTTGGGAAAAGAATTTTCTGGCGGAGAAGTGTTCTTCCAGGGTGTTCGATGTGATGAACATGTACTTTCAAATGCCCAACCAGGGGTATGTCTACTACCTTGTTACTGTCATGGGAAATTATATTTATGCTGAACAATTTATATTTAACTACACTGATCTGTTTTAAACTTAAAAGAAAGAACAACAATGCTCACCAGTTGATCTAAAAGTTAAAAAAGTTATACTTGAATGACTTCACAAAAGCTCCCTGTTATGGTTGGTGAGCCCAAAACCTTTTAAATCCATAAAAGAACCTCATACTTCTAAGCTGAGACTCAAGTTTCACACCTTGCACTTAAATCCTAACATACTACTTTTCTCAAGTGCATTAATTTACAAATTTGTTATACATTTCTGAGTTATTCACTTCATGTCATTCATATCGAAATTCAATAGCATCACGAAAATATCAGAAACATGATATTGAATTGAAAAAAGAGTATTACATTAGTTATGAGCATAGAAATTTCATGCAGACGTTTACTTTGTTAAATAAATAACACCAACATATCTGTGTAGGAGATCTTCAATTATTCCCATGTTCCAGGACACGCAATTCTTCATCCTGGTCGTCAACGGCATGGCGCAAGACCTACGACATCTGGGAATAGGATGAATTTAATCATCTGGTGTAGAAGGTATTTACACTTATCTTTTACTACAAAAAATTAACATAGCATAGCCCCTTTTTCACTAAAGCAGCAAAATTCTTACACTTGTCCCCTTGTAACTTTGGATTGCAAATCATAACTATAGTTCTTGTCAATTTACATTATGCATGAACCTTCATGTTGCTGTCACAGTTCGGCTTTCAGAGAGTTGAAGAAATATCAGAGAGAATTTCCTAGCTGGTGTGGAGAATGCAAACGCAAGAAAAAGGAGAGAGAGCGCCTATCGCTTATTGTCACGCAACGGGTAACACTATTTAACAATACCACCCTTTGAGATGAAAGGAACAAAAAAGATTAATGTTAATCCTTTCATCTTCCATGAAACTAATTCCGTGTCTTCAAATTGCAGGAATTACTGAAGAGGGAAATATAATCGGCCTCGTGCACTTGCACACGCAAATCGCGCTTGTATAATTGATTCACACCTTTGAGCTTTTTTTTTGTTTCTAGATTCTGGATTTATTTTACGAAATGAAGCATTGTTTTGTTTGAAAGTTATAGGCATTCGTATCATAGTGTAAATGAATGTTATTTAATTTTCGAATGATATTAAGGAACTGAAGTTCCTGGTTTTTCTCCTTTTGGTTTCTCGTTTGTTGCCTTGCCTCTTTACTCAATTCTAACCAGGCTGAGTCTTCTTCCACCTCCATAGATTTCGTCTTGCACGTCTGAGTATGAAAATTTACATTTTGTCTTTCTTGAATGGTACAGTCTAGAGGTATTTTTTTTCTTAGAAAATGATTCGAGACTGTAAAATCTAAAAGTTATTTTTGTTTTTTTAAATTCCACAAGTTGAAAGTTACCATTATGCGATTCAAAACCTAAAAATAACTTATGGATTCTGAAATTCAGAACTCAAAATAATTTTCAAATTAATTTAGAAGTAAAATATATTTCTAAATTTTGTAATTCGAAAGTTAAAAAATAATTTTGAAATTGTGTAATTTAAAATTAAAAGTGAATTTTAGATTCTACAATTTAAAAGTTTTTGGAATAACATTATCTTGAACATAATTTTAACTTCTAAATTACATAATTGAAAAAAAAAGAAATTTGTATATGTATGGGATAGCATAGAGGTAGAGGAAGAAAAAATAGCCTTCTAACCAACCATTCTCCATCGATGAACAAACTTAACATGTTATTACTTTAAACAAGTCAAATCTAACATTTAAAAACAGAGGGGCCAAATTCAACTTCATAAAACAACACAAAAACTTTATTTAACCTAAATTATTTAATAATAGC
>Ga0123340_1003271_pt1 | contig 15116 bp, 9 predicted proteins | sample SirMexnodulemix_FD_89961 | JGI IMG/M metagenome (GOLD analysis project Ga0123340, IMG submission 89961) | Root nodule microbial communities of legume samples collected from Mexico - Siratro Mexico nodule mix | ecosystem: Host-associated > Plants > Roots > Nodule | place: Mexico: Nepantla... | reverse complement strand
TATATAATCTAATTAAGATTGATAATGAAACATGAGTTAATTATTCGTTAGTTCTAGATAATACTTGTACTTGCTCCTCATATATGTAAAATAATTCTTTCATGAGGCTTTGTTGGGTATATTGAATATTGCATGTGTTTGTAAATGGAATAGTTTGGTTTGTTTGGATTGGTTTACATGTAGACATTACCAAGTATTTTAGCTTGACTGCTCACTACACTTCAATTCATCTATCAAGTCCTACTGCTCATTCTCCATCTGTCATCACATTGGCTTTTTCTTCATCTAATAGTTTATCTTATTTTTTTAATATATATTTTTCTTTAACTTTTGTGATTACTTATATTTATATTTTGTAGATAACAAGATCATTAAAATTAATTTTTAAAAGGGTCAATGCCTCTAAGTTGAGTGATGTTGAGCAACCTGAAAAAGTACAAGTACTTGAAAAACATGTTTTTTCTAAAATTAGAAATCTCAAGTGCTTAAATTGGTGTTGATTTATTTTTCTTAATTTAATTTAGGCCAAGATTTTAAGAAGTGACGTGGGCACACCATTAACGCGAAACTCCCAAAGAAAAGAGAAAAGTTAATAGTGATGGACAAAACATTGGATATCCAATTTCCTCCTCCTTATTTTAAGCTTTGTGAAAAATATTATTTTAAGCTTTTAATAACCTGAAGGATGTGTAGCTCCCTGGCTAAGAAGAAAAGGTATGCAAACTTTTAAAATCTTTGTATGGGCTTAAACAAGTGTCAAAACAATGGCATGGAAAACTTGATAATGTTTTACTATGTGATGGTTTTTCTACTAATGATGTTGATAAATGTGTGTATACTAAATCTGAAAATGGAGAATGTGTCATTATATGTTTATATGTAGATGACATGCTTATTTTTGGTACATACATTGATATAGTTTCTAAAACAAAATTGTTTCTTGAATCTAAGTTTGAAAAGACAAGGGTGAAGCAAGTGTTATTCTAGGAGTTAAAGTCATAAGGAAGGAAGATAGTATATTACTATCTCAAGAGTAATATATTGAGAAACTTCTTAGGAAGTTTGGCTATTATGATTTTAAATCAGTAAGCACCCATTATGATGCAAACTCCAAATTAAAGAAAAATAGAAGAGATTCTATTTCTCAATCTCAGTATGCCCAAATAATTGGGAGCTTATTGTATTTAATGAGCTTTTCTAGACCAGACATTGCTTATGCACTAAGTAGACTGAGCAGGTATACTCAATGTCCTAGTCAGGATCATTGGGATGAACTTGCAAGACTTATGAGATATTTAAGAGGAACAATGGATTATGCCATTGAATATAGTGGATTTCTTGTTGTGCTAGAAGAGTACAGTGATGCTAACTGGATCTTTGATTCTGATTAGACAAAATCCACTAGTGGTTATGTATTTACACTTGGTGGTGGTGCAGTTACATGGAGATCAGCCAGACAAACCATTATTGCTAGATCGACAATGGAAGTAGAGTTTGTTGCTCTTGAAATGGTTGGAAGTGAAGCTGAGTGGCTGAAAAACTTCTTAGCAAACATTCCGTCAAAAAGGAAACCAACCCCATCTGTATCAATACATTGTGATTGCCAATCGGCAATAGCTATAGCTAAAAACAAAACTTACAATGGAAAGAATAGACATATACAATTGAAACATAATTTGGTAAAGTAGCTGCTAAAAAGGGGAACAATTTCCATTGATTATGTTAAGTCAGAACGGAATTTGGCCGATCCTCTTACAAAACCTCTAGGGAGGAACATGATTTTAGAAACATCGAGGGGAATGGGACTCAAGCCACTTGCAAACAGACAAGTGATGAAAACCCAACCTTTGTGATTAGAGATCCCGTCAATAAGGTTCATATAGGTAAAAACAAATCACTTGTTAGTTCTATTAGCACAAAATTGATTTAAAATCAATTTATCCATTCCTATGGTGTGTGTGAAAGTGCTAGATACTACATTATTGAGAAGGTAAACTTTGTCGTTAAAATTTCATGTGGTGTAAGAATTTTTTCTTATAACAAAGTTTTAATGATTTTCATATCCCTTATGGGTAGTGTATGATTTGCAGCATATAGTTGACGAAATCACCTATATAAGTGTCAAGTGGGGCCACTTGCATGAGATCTTGGCAAGATATCAAGAGCATACATGAATACCATGTACGCGTGTGGCCTATTAGGCGCAACACAGCGATAACAGCAAGAATTGTGGGGGTGTATTGTGATTGATAAACCTCTAACACATACTAAGTGTCTTGATTCATATAGCTTGTTATACCAACTACACTGTGTGTTAAGTTCATCGATCTAGGATTGGTTCATATAGCTTGCTATATCAGCTCTGATGTATTACATCTTATATGAGACTCAAGATTTATTTTCTTTCTTTTCTTTAAACATTTTGCAATATGTGGGAAATTGTTGTAAAAACAGATAATAATAGAGTATTGCAAAACATTTCAAAAGGGGAAAACAAAACGTTCGAATCCTAACCACCTTGTACCCATATCTACATCTTTCCGGCAACCACCTCTTCTAGAAACATTGAACGTGTAGATAAGAATATGGGTTGTTTGCTTCCTTGTTTGAATGTTGAAGATCTTCCTTCCAAACAACATGCTTTCTACTTCGAATGTTGGGCACTCCATTTTCGAACGTTGAAGTCGTTCTTCCGCACAAATAGCTTAGTTTCAAACGTTGGAGGCAGTTTTCTTCCGCAGATCTTGTACTGATGCTGCTAGCTATTTCATCACTCTTCAAAACTGCTCATGTTTACATCCTCTATAAATAGAGGATCTCCCTACTCACATCAACACAACTACTCATCTTCTCTTCTTCACATATTCTCTTTTTTTTTTCTTTTTTTTTTTCTTTAAGTATCCGGATATTTTTACTCATAAAAGAACTTGTTTACTAGTTTTGAGATCTCAATATTATTCGAAAAATTCCTGTTATATTCTAAGAGACTTGCGCAATTTACAACAAATAAGTTCTTAAAAACATTGATATTTCATGTCTCCGGAATTTTATATTATTGTATTTTCAGCCGTCTTTTATAACATTACTTTCATCTCCTTTATTTTTGTTGTTACGGTGCTCTCTCCGTCATTCTTGCCTCCTTCTATCGCGTGTCCCTCCTCTCGCACAACACGCTTCAGTCACACCTTTTCATGTGATTCTCAATACCACTTCTTTCTTGCTTATTAAACATGAAGCATTTTCATATCTAGTATTTCAACTTGTTAGCATGGAAAGGTGAAAAGATGATTTTTTTTAAGTTGTCTAGCATTGCAAGTGGAATGAGTGATTTGATTAAGGTAGGTGGATGACAAAAGAAAAAATTCATCAATTCTCTTACAATCCATATCGAATAAAAAAATTATAATATCTAAATATACATTAGAAAAATAATTAATATATAATATTTTTAACTATTATTAAATAGGTACAGTATATTAATTATATTTTTTTCTCTCTAAATACCATGTATAAATATTATAAAATGCAACTGATGAGTCCACACCAACAATACTACCAAAATCAAACTCTAAGAACAAAATCAAATGTCACAGAACTTAATTTAAATATTTCATGTGAAGATGCTAAGCACAAAGATCAAACTTTTAAGAGAATGTCTTTCATCACTTTAATGCTTCCCATAGAAATCTTTGGTATTCACTTTTCCTGTTGCCATTTCCTTTTCATCACAAGTCATCTTATTTAAAAAGAGCAAGTTGGCCATAAGCATCCATTCAATTTAAGAATTGAATTTTTCAAACAAGGACTGGAATAATGATCACCACCCTAACATTGCACCAAAAAAGGACACCATGATGGATTCATAAAGACGCAAAGTTGAAAATGGCCAAACCATTCCACGGGTGAAAGACTTGTGGCAGTAATAATTGTTGTTGACATATTCATGATCGTGTAAAAGTCAAGCATTAAAGTCCATCTTCTGAGTATTTTCAGGTTTTGCATTATCATCATCAGGTCCAAAATAAAATTTCATTCAAGTATGAAAAAGTTCAATAACACCATCTCTGACTAGCAAAGGCACTCATTTAAAGTAGACCTCAAAAGTACTTTCTAGTGGGTCTTGGCATCAAAGCCAACACATTAATGATAAGCACCCTTCATCTACAAAAATCCAACTGAATTTAATAGCAAGATTATTGGTGCAGGAATCGTTAGGTTTATATGCTCCTTTGTGTTTAAGAAAAGTGAGAGAAAATTAAAAATTCATCTATAAGGATCAATAGTAGTTTTAAAGAATTCAAAAAGAATTTATATGGCATATATAAACTTTTCTCTTTACAAAATAAGTGAAAAACCTTTACACAAATAAAAATGAACTACTTATATGTTATAAACCTAAGATAATCTTAGCATTAATAATCCCTGTAAAGAGTTCTCAAAGATCCTAAACCCTAATTAAACACAATAATATCAACAAAAGGGAAAACAAATAGAAACCTAAATTGAGCACACTATTATTTGGATCAAATGCAACTCCAAATCTTATTTTTACTACTCCATCATAAGAGAGGGATGCTTAAAGAAGAAATATCAACCTGAAAGGGTGCAAGAATATGAGTGTATAACAAGGTTCTTCCACTTTGGAATAATGTTCGTAGAACATTGATTGAAAAGCTTGGCGAATCTGATTATTGTTATGAACTTGGGACTCTTGCATGTTCTTGTTGGGTGGATTTGTGGTCATTCAAATTCTTCCACTTTGGATTCTGATATATGATACTTCACAGAATAAAGGAATTTCTGTATTCCTTCACAGTCTCTTTTTTTTTCTTTTTCTTTTTTAATTAACCTGGTATATATCCATAGATTTTGCATTCTTGTCCACCGTTAAAATTGAGTGGAAACACCCCATTCCACTTATGAATTGACCTTTTAGTTCTGTGGGACACCAAAAGAATTTGGAACTTACTTTGTATATTTTTCAATATTAAAAAAAACACCTTTATAACCTTGTGAAAAAAGTCATTACACTGTTTTTTGGAAAAACATAAATTGTTTCATAATTATAAAAAATATATATAATATATTCATGTTAGTATACCATAATCTATTTAAATTCTTGAGGTAAATCTACATAGTTTGGTTCTGATATGATAGGTCTAATTTGTAGAATTTAGAGTAAATCATATAGGCTTCTCCAGCATCAACCAAAAAGTGGACCTCACCAATTGATCATATATCTAAATCAACTACAGCCTAGACAGCAAACAGCAAATGTACTGGAGAATTATGGTTTGTCTTGGGATCATTTTACTTGACAATGACTTGCAATAACTATGAAAAGATATGTTAGTTTAATATGCTAATCTTCATAATTAATAACTTCTTAAATCAGTCTCATTTTTCTTTTTGAAACTATTATACTTCTCTCCTCTCTTATCATTATTTTAGACTATAGAATATTTTGAAAATTTTAGAAAAAAAATTGTAAATTGTATCAACAAGTTATCTATCAGTGTGCTACTAGGTTTGATCCCTTTACACAAAATCTTGAATTTGAATCAATAAAAAAAAACATAATTGAAATGAGAAATGTCACCTAATAAAAAAAAATTACATATAAGAGTGGCTCCTTTGCCATTATGAAAACAAAAGCAAGCTTCCACTCCACTCTTTGATTTGCCAACAGTAAAGTGTATGAAACCAAAGTTGTTTTCTTCTTTCAACTGTGACTTTTTTGGTGTGCACATCATCAGTGGCCCCAAATATCAATGTTGTTCAAACAATATGATAAATGTAGTTGGTTTGAACACACCTTTGCCCTTTTGATTCTTCCTTCCTCAATCAAACTTCATGTAATTAACCTTTTTGCTTTACTGGTACTTATACAGTTTTTCATGAGCTAAATTGTCTTTCTGATTAATTGTTGTTGGAAGAAATTTAATGAATAAGATCACTTAGACTAACAGAAAGTGATGAGACATAGGTTTGATTATATTCATATATACCACAAATCCCTGTAAAAATTAAAATGATGTATAAAACTCATTTATGTCATCAATGAGAAAGATATTATGCCAAGTGTTTCCGTTGCCATTGCAGAGACAAAAACAAGCTTCCACTTCAATCTTTCATTCACCAGCAAAGAAACTTTATTTTCTACCATGCCTTCTATGGTACACATCAGTGGCTCCAAAATTAGTGCTCAATCAAAATACTGTTACCTGTAGTTGCACAGAACATACTTGCTTTTGCTTCTTCTTCCGTCAATCAAAGCTTATAAGTCATTAATTAGAGTCTTCGACTTCAATAATGCTCAAAGATCTAAACTATTTGGCAAATATTCTTAACTAAGGTCATATGAATAAATCACTTAGACATGAACAATCACAAAGTTAAGATGAGGTTTTGTTGCTATTTTTCTGGTGATTGTGTGGTTTTTTATTATAAAATCCAAAAAACGCTGTTTGAATAAAACTTTATGCATTAAAGTTCACTTACTACCACTTTCATGTTTGAAAGCAATATATCCTGACATAAACATGTAACTGAAAGAGGGTCATTTAGACGTTACCTCATACTGGTTGTATTGACGTGTGTATTATGTATTCTTGTATGTTTTTGTGGCACACTTTGTCTGCTTCACATGCACAATGTTTTCAGATCTTTCGTCAAAACCACTATCAAACAATGGTGTCTTTGTCAACATCCAATGATTCATTGTTTGCTTCACTGATTCAACCCTACCTTAGTATTTTATTATATCAGTCTATGTATTTTCACACATGTAACTATATATATTGTAGGGTTATCTTTAGCAGCACTAGTAGGTGATACATGCATGACTTGTGCAACATCATTTTATCACTAGTCCAAGATTTACATATATATAAGCCAAAGAAATTAACCCATTTACAGGCTAATCAGAATTGAATTTTGAGTTTATGCATAAAAAGTTTGTAGTGATCTCTACAGTGGTGAAGAAACTAACTGAAATGTGAATTTGTGAGAAAATATCATTGTGGAAAAGGGCAACAATGATCTGCATTTTGATTCAATTGAATGTGTACGTAGGTGGCACCATTAATTGCTGATATCACCCACATCAATGAATGATAACCACATGGAGAGTGTAGACCTCATTACACTTTCTGCTATGACCAGGTAAGGTGGGGACAAGGCTCAGCTGTATAGTCACAGTCTAATATTCCGTTACAACCCTTACATCTTTGTTAAATAGGGGCATTGCTTGATCAAAGGGGTCAAGTTGTTATTGCCATTCAAGTGGACCTTAGTGTTGTTTAGGCCCAACATTTAATCACACATGCCGTCCTTTTTCAAGGTGGCCCTAGTTATTTTGTCAGATTTAGAGACTTTGATATGGAAGTACATGAACTAACCTTTTAGGTTGCTGCAATATCATTAGAAGTGTCAAGTGACATGTGAGTAGTTGCCACACTAGACCTTAATTATGGGTCCATAAAAGTGGTGGAAATTGAAAACACACAGGTTCAGCAAAATGGCAATTCCAAGATGGTGTGTATTTCATTGCAGCTATAAATAATTAGATACCTTTCCCCTATGGTTGGCCCTACCAGGACTTGCCATTGAAAAGAAAAAGTAAAATGCAACAAACACATATTACCAAGACCAAAATTAAGGGTCTAGTGCCATAAAGTTGTTAAGGTAGAATATTGGAACATTCAAGCATGTTACATGTTACCATTTTAGTCCACATGCACCAAGAATAGTGTATCTGGGATCCAAGTCTGAATTGAATGAATATGAATAATGTCCATGATATTTCATATGATGCCATCTTTTGATCTTTCTCCTAATTATTGAATTATGAATTGATTGGATTCGCCAATAGTGGAATGAAAATTCAGCAGACAAGTGTGAGGTGTGTAAACACAACAACAAACTATCTTTCAGAATCGCCAGAAAGAAAAAGTAAATCTGATAGTGCACATGCTCTCGGCTATAGAATAATGTCATGGCCTATGGCTTTAACTTCTTCCTTATATTTCAAGAAAGAAAAGTGAATAAATAGAAACTTGAAAGTGATTATAGAAAAGCTAGAGAGAAAGCAACAGAGTCATATCATACTCATCCAATTCAAGTTTCTGCCTCAACAACAAAAAACTATGGTCCACTAGCCTAATGTTCCTCATTTACAACAAGAATTGTGGACACCACTCTATGATGCACTCTCACATTGATGATAATACCAAATACATTTTCTTTTCTCTCATATATTTTGTCTTGAAGTGATAGCTGGACGGTTTCTGTAATGTCAATCTCATTTCTCTTGAAGATGAACATTACTAGCCATCAGAAAGCGTTGGGAGAAAAAAAATCTTGGGCAGAGAATTCATATCAAACAGATTAAATTTACAAATTCTTCATACTGAAACTTTTTCACATACAAAATATTTTTTATTTAAAAACTAAGAGCCACAGTTACAACAAGATTCTTCATGGTATAACAAAACAAGGACTTAGAATCAAAGATACAACAAGCCCTTGAATTGACACACAGATCAAGAAAATAAGCATGGCCTCTTACAAGTTTTTGTTACTTCATATGAATTAACTTTATTGTAATGCGTGATATGTTTTCTCAAAAATAAGTAAATATTGCCACCACTAGTCCATTTCACTCATTCCTTTGGAATGAATAAACAAATTAATCTTTACAGTTATAATCATCACTCATTTCAATTTAAATTTATTACTTTTAAGTCAATTAACCTCTAAGATTAAAGAATCTCTATGTGAAGTTTGTCAACTACTAGTTGTTACAATCCTCTACTTTAATTCACAAAAGTTATTTTCAAACCTTGATTTTGTATTGCACATTAGTTAGTTTGCTCTCTTTTCTTTCAAGTGTAAAGTAAGCACCTCTATAACTCAAAAGTTATAGAATTAACTTTTCACTTAAAAAAAAAAACATACCGAAGCATATTTTACCTATTAGTAATAAAATCTGCTTCATACGAGAACAATTGCCCAACAATTAGTTAAATTGATTGATTTTATAATGTCATGAATCAAATGGACCGATAATATGAATTTTAAAACGAACTTGAGTGTATTTGTAGTAATCAAAATGGTAACTTAAAAATGATTCCTTTTATAAAATTGAAGATTAAATTAAGTGATGCTAATAATTGTAGTGACTAATAGAGTAACCATCCACATATAAATTAAAAAGCATATCTATTAAGACATTGGGCATCATGAGTAGGCACTTATCTCGACCAAAGAGCACAAGTGGGTTTAGAGGATAGTTTTTGTAGGAGTGGCTAATGTAGACAAGAAGTTACTATTAAGAGACTTTTTGACAATGTCCCCACTCACAATAAAAAGGGGAGAGAAGCATAATCATTTTACCCAAGATGGTGAAGTTGGGTTTGCAATCACAATCCCAAAGAATCAATTAATGGGATGGGCAAGACTATAAGTCATTGACACATGGATAATATGTTAGTGGGAGGGTGATGTCTACACTTGAACACACCAATCTGTCAAAAGGGAAGAGAAAAATAATAGTTGCAAATGTTCCTCCTTTATATATAGTCTTTTTTTTTTCTTATTTTCTTTAGTTCCTCTTTCCCATGTTTCATCCATAGTGGGGGGTGTTTGTGCCTTCAAAATTGCAATAAATATTGTCCCTATCTTTAGCCTTACCACACCCATCAAACCAAATCCCTTCTTATAAAGTAGATCCATGGCAGGTCATTGAAATTCCCCCATAAAGTAAATTTAATTGCGTGAGATATGATGTCTAGGTGAATGGTTTGTGCCCTCTTTCTTTTGGGAGTTTGTGGGTTTCTTGACCCACCATGCCTTTTTCTAAAAAACAAACATGTCACTCTCCTTATCCTTACAAATTCAATCCAGAATCAAACGATGTGAAAAAGTAAAAGATATATAAACGTTAGCATCTTCCCAATAGGGTTGCATCATTCCAAAGCAATGCATAATTGTCATAAAGAGAAGAAAAAAAAAACATAGGAAATTCACAATATTACGGCAGCGTCACGCTTTATTATTACCTTCTTTTTCGTGACATTTCTTTGAAAAAGTATCCTTCACCATAAATTTTAAGCATTTACCAATTCAAATTAATTAATTGATAATGATATGAATATGAGAAAGAAATGTGATTTAGGATTCGATGAACCTGATTTGTGGGTATTGAAAGCAAGCATTGCAAGCTTTGAATTTCTCAACGCCTTTTCACTGTGTGACCTTTGGACTTTGTGATTCACATTTATTTTGGAGAAAGTGTTAGATATGGCACTTTGGGTGCCATCTTCTTCATTTGATTTGATTTCAACTTGTATCTAACCCTAGTTTTTCTCCTCCTCAAGGGACTTGTGATGTGGGAGAATAGTAGTAGTGGGACCCTCCCAAGGAAGCATGTATTAGGATAGAACAAAAGGAAGCAACAAAATCAATTCTAAGATGATGGACTAACATGAGTGCCCCTTTCACAAGGTAGGAAAGTAAGGGTCCCCATCATGGACCCTAATGCCTTCTTTAATTAGACCCATGTTATTTGCTTTGTTCTATATCCCAATACTAGGAGTAGGTCCACCCCAACCTTCAACTGAAAATTTGGAATATGTAAACACCAATATTGACAACTTACGTGACACACATCCCTAACCCTTTTGCACCAAGTTTAACGCATTTACACATTTTTAGAGCCATAAAGATAGAGAAAGCAACCAACAACAAGCATGGGCCAAAATACTTAGAAGCCTTTCCTTTTCCTATGTCATTAGGTTAAGTGTCATTCTCGTAATAGGTGAGGCTAGGTGCGTAGTGCATACGTGACTATGGATTTTAACTCCCTTTGATATTCAATTTTCAATGCTATAATTAACCATGCATATGTGTGGATGCATATATATAGATAATGATGTTTAATGAACAATTCATTATCCAAATGAATATCATTGGAGAAGGGGAGAGGAAAGGTGGTGACCCCACATGAAAAGGATGTGTGATTCTATGCGAAAAAGAGACCAAATAGGAGTGAAAGTGGGTTAGTTTATTCACAAGTCTCTTTCTTAGAAAGGAGACATGGAGCATAGTGGGTCAGTGTTGGTTTGTCTTTCACTTTGGTAATCATGTTATTATTCATGTTCAATATTTATAATACATGGGTTTTTGTTGCGTGTGATTGGTTGGTGTTCGTGATTTGTTTAAGGTCATTTCAAAGCTTAAAATATTTGGGGGATTCCAACGTCCAAAATCGCCACTCACCTTCACGAGATGTGCCATTTGACAAACTCAAGTACTTCAAATCACTCATCCACTATCCCAATTATCTTTAAAACCCTTTTATTTTTTTCAAACTTGTCGCCTTTTCTTTAATCACAAAAATTATGTCTCTAGTGTTTCTTTCTTAAATTAATTGTTGTACCATCACCATCTCTTCTATCCGATCACCATTCCTAAAGGGTCTCATTCATCATTTTGGATGCACTATATGAGGGGTTGTACTCTTTTGGTGTTAACTCAACCATCCCTCTCACTTGATAGTTACACTTTCATATCCTTCTAATACATTTCTATTACTCATTTAACTATTCTCAACTATAGTTGGAGTTAGTATAATGATCATCATTTAAAGTGCATCAATAGATTGGTCATATCTATACAAGTACGTGTGTGTTCTGTGTATATATTAGAATAAATAATAATGGTGATAAATTAAAAACTTTAACTAAATTAAATAAAGATAAAAAAAATAGATTTTTACATAACCCAAATCTTAGAATATTTTGTTTGTGCAAAAATAATTTTACTAAAAGTATAAAACAAATAAAATAAATTAGTGCCAAAAGCCATGCTCAAGTCAAAATTCATTGTATCCAAATTGGGTGATCAATAATGACTTAATCTGCCTTAAGTCATGGTCATCACTAGTGATATTTTTTAAAGCGTATCAAAATAGCATTTAAATTTATCAACTTTTACTTATTTATATATGTATGTGTGTGAGAGAGAGAATACATTTGCCTAACATGAGAAGCAACTTATCACCACCTCTAAAATTAAGAAAAGAGAAATTGTGATAATCACTTATTATACATCTACCAAACAGGTGCCCCAAATAAAAAGGCAAATTTTGAATAATCATCCATAAACACTAAAGTGCTAAGTGACACCTTCTTTTACCTAGACATATAAGTGTGAGGTAATATGATGGGTAGAAGGAAAGAAAAAAAAAACGGTCTACATGTATAGGCCATTAGAAGACAAACATTTGACCTAATGAGACATATCTCTCAATACAAAGTACATGCAACAAGTTAAACTATGCAAAATACAAGTGATTAATTGTTTGAATATTTTAAAAATTTGATTTGTATGCAAAATTAGGGCATTCAAATTCCACACGGCATGTTGATATAGTACTAGAAATTAAAGTGATGGATCATCATACATTTGGGTGCATGATGGTATGAGTCAATATTTTCACCCTCAAGCAATGGTGGAGCTGTGTCCAATTGAATGCTTCCACCATTGCCTATAATTGAAAAAGGAAAAGGAATTATTAGTCAATTTCATGGACGGAGCATAGAAAGTGGGTGATGGCACACAGAATTTCAAAGAGGAAACAAAACATGCTTCTTCTTCACAATAATACTATTTCTTCATCTATATTTCAAAAGAAAAAGCCTCAATCGTGATAAAACCTAGAAAAACAAATATTATATGAAGAAAAAATATCTACACCATCAACCAACAATATTATTCTTAATCTATTCCCCTTTCTTATTCTCAATAAACTTTATAGAATTTAATGTGGTGGTAGATGCATTTTCTATTATGATAGGAGGATACTCTTTCTATTGATATAAAGTTTTGATACAAGTTACACATGTCCTCTTATCTTCTTTAAATTAAAAGACAGAAACATGTTTTCTGGTTTATATTGAAGAAAATTCTATATGTAATATATTATAGTTTTGGAAAGAATTATATGTAAATAATTTAAATATAAAAGTGCATTAAATAAACATTTATGCACCTATTTTAAGGAAATTTAAAAAAATATTTTATAGAATAAAAAATTCTAAACTCTAAATCCTAAATTCTAATTTTAAGAAAATTTAGAAGATATTTTATAGGATAAAAACTTTGTGCAATGTTAAAGATGTCAAAATAATTTATTCAACAAGTAATTATATTTTTATATCAAATATCGTGTTTACTTGTGTAAAAATTAAAATTCAAATATTGTGTTTAAGTTTTGAAAAATAAGAATTTTCTAAAAACATAAGTTGCATTATCTTCTTGGAAAACGCACTAAAATGAAAACTATTTCTTTTTATAGTAAAGTGTTTTCTTACTTTTGCCCATATTCATAGATAGAAACATTCTCATTCTTTGAAGTGGTATGTGTAGTACCTATCTATTGATTGTGCAAAATTATTTTTGTAAACTATATGCTTATTAATATATATAATCCTGATATGTTAAATTTGAATTCTTCTAATATGAGTAAAACTTTGTAAATAAAGATTTAGAAAATTAATTAGATGTAATATAGAAGATATATATAGTGAATGAATATTAATTAAGCCTAATGGGCTTATTTTGCATATAGAAATATTAGTCCTTTTTTTATTTTTTAACAGGTTTTGTATTAAAGCATTTTGTAAATCGATAAAATATATGAAACTAAATTTTTAGGGTATTATATTTATAAAATAATATATTAAAAATGTTTAAAAATATTATGTTACTTTCATCCTCTATTGGTTGAAATAAGTCCAAATCCATTTAATGGCTATATTAGTCATTATCTTTTATTTGAGAAGAAAACACTCAAATATTTAAAATAATACAAACCAATGCTCCCAAAATTTATCTTGTAGACATTAGTACCTAAAAATAATCAATGAATTTTATATTCAATCGTTAGTAAATATGCAATATGATATTTATTATATTGTTTTAGAACTTATGATGTTGATATAGTAGTTTTTAATGTTCAATATCAGTATATTTGTAATATCTACAATAATTATTACATGTTAAAAATATTCATTTAAAATAATAAAATTATTATCACGATCAAGTTAATAGTACATGTTTATTAAATTTTAGGTATCATATTAATGCATATTTTAGTGAATTTAGATACTATGCTATAATAAAGTCCCTCTGAAACTTCAGCAAAATTTCAGCAAAATAGTTTCTCAAAAATCGAAAATAAGGAATACTTGTGTTTGAAGTTTAATTTATTTTTTAGAAGATGAAACATAATTAATCTTATAAGCAATGTAATGAATTATAGTGTATTTTGAAGCATTGATTTGGTGAAGGGTGGAATCAGATTCACGTGATGTGGAGGGCATGCCGGTGATAAAGGGACAGATGGTCCTGATCCTGTGGGGTCCACGGTAGTGCCTAAGATCCTTTCCCCACACAAACAAAATCCCTATTATTTTGTGTTGTCCTTTTTCGAAAACTCTGTGGGACCCTCTCAAGTAAATATCAATCCAAAACATGTGCCTATAAATTTCTTTTGCCCCATCACACTCCTTTTGCCACATTAATTACAAAATTTCATGCTAAATCAATCACTAATTTCCCATATATCCACTTTTCAATTTTTAAATAATTTTCTTTTTATTATTCACTCAATTAAGAGGTTAAAAAACCTTCATATAAATAAAAATATACTGATTTACTTGGATTTAACCATTCAAAAGATAATGTAATTTAAGGTATTAATATGTACATCATGATTAGATATACCTTTTACAAATTAATGTTTACCTTTTACAAACTATATACCTTTTATTATTCAAATTATATAATCTTATTCCGCTCTTAACTTAATATATTGATGTAATAATATCATATACCATGTTATTACATTACAATATTTATTTTGCATTTCAAAAAAATATTTTGTTAATAAATCAACAAAACGATAAAATTTAAAGAACAAAATCCATAAATGAATAAGTTATGTTTTAAAAACAAAACTTAAAAAACCCAGGCCATGTTTTACTTTTTTATTTATAATTTATTTTACTGAAATATTAATTTAATGTTGTAGTAGTCTAAGTGCATAAAAT
>Ga0123340_1003270_pt1 | contig 15116 bp, 6 predicted proteins | sample SirMexnodulemix_FD_89961 | JGI IMG/M metagenome (GOLD analysis project Ga0123340, IMG submission 89961) | Root nodule microbial communities of legume samples collected from Mexico - Siratro Mexico nodule mix | ecosystem: Host-associated > Plants > Roots > Nodule | place: Mexico: Nepantla... | reverse complement strand
TGCATATATATATATATGTTATCAATTTATTAAATCTTATTGAATATTTTCTATATTGATTAAAGAAATCATTTAGTATTAAATTGTTTTACTATGTTAAAATTTATAGAAATAATTTAATAAAAATTAATAATTTGATATGATGTTTATTTAATAAATTCTATACACATGGAAGATTAATCAAACAAATCATTTAGTATCAAATGGTTTTGTATTATACAATTATAAAAATCATTTAATAAATTGATTCATTGAATGTATTTGAAATAATGTATTAAATAATGTTAAGTACTCATTCATCCTTTGACTAAACTCATGTGAGATTAATTTATCTTTATTAGTGATTTCTTTTTTTTCGGAAACTTTAATACTGATTTTAAATATACAATCTTATCCTTTTATGATTTATAATGATTATATTTGATCAAATTTATCTGTGTTCTCTTAATAAAACATTTACAGTAAACCAAAATAAACATTAATTAGAATATAACAATACTGGTAATCAATATTATTTAATTTATTTAATTAGAATATAACAATACTGGTAATCAATATTATTCAAAATAAACATTTATTTAATTTTTCTTGATTTTCTTATTATTTCAATAGATACACAAGATCTATTGACCACTTAACTTACATACTGGTAATCAAAATTCAAGAATCATACACAACTTTTATTGAAAAATAGTTTAATGATAATTTTGATCTGCATATTTCATAAAATATGTAATTTTAATTTTTTTTTCATTTTGCACAAAATTCATTTCCTTAATTTTTAATTTCTGTAATTTTGCTTTCAATTTTTTTACATGATTTTAACCTTTTAATATTTTTAATGTATATAGTTAATTTAATTTTAAATTTAATTATGTATCCCATAATAATGTTGTTTTAGATATAGGTATTATACATTAGGTAATCTTCTTACAGTATTCAAAAGGATAGCAATTGTAGAAACCCGTTACCATATTTAATTTAATAGTGATTTAATATATTTTTAAAACTAAAAATTAAGAATGATTAAGAATTATATATCTGAATTGAAATTGTAAAATAAATAAAATTTAAAACCAAATTTATATTTTTAAAATACCTTATGAAAATTACTATTAAGAAAAAAAATCAATCTAACAATAAAAGTTAGCTTAGGGTTATATATAATGGAAAATTAATTTGGTAATAATGTGGAGGTTGTGAGGGTATTTTTGGAATTCAATGATGAGGGATAATAAAAAATGCAGATACGTAATTTTAATGCAACAAGTAAAAGCAAGTGCGGGCCCCACATTGCTCAAGGGCGGGAAATTCATAAACACCAATCAAATTGCATTGTACTTTCCGCTTTTTAATCTCGGTCATCCACGTGGCAATCACATGGTACAATCTAGTAAATTAATTGGAATTAATAAATAAATAATGCGAATTAGTGGACTTCTTTTTGTTATGTTATCCAAACACTTATAATTTATTCTTATTTCAGATAATTTTTTTCTGATGGAATCTTGACCGTCCATGTCTTTATCTTCAAAACACAAATGTAATTTCAGTTGATTTCCTTTTCATAACTTTCCTAATGTGAAGCAGATGTGTCAATTTTGGAACAGTTATATGAAAGTTATGTCTGTTGGCCTAAACGAGTTTAATTCAATTATAAAATTAAATTAAAGAAATCTTTCAATAGAGTATATTGCCATTTTAGATTCTTTGTTGAATTTTTGTGTTGTTCTTTTACTGTGAGTTTTTACTATAATATATTAAAAATATTTTTTTATACGTTTTAAAATAGAATAAATTTTCTTTGACACCACTAATGTAAAATTACACCATCTCACTCCTATTTTTTTAAATAAAATAATATTATTTTATGGTGTCAAATGAACGTAAATAACTGTATCATTCCTCTTTAAAATATCAAAATAAGTGAAAAGTAGAGAAATAATAAAAAAATGTTCAAATTCGTATATCGTAAACTCGCGAAGCTAGTGATGAATTAGGTTAATATATAAATAAAAATAATAATAAAAGAAATTTATATATTTTATTATATGTTATTTTATTTGTGTTTAAAAAATTCACTTCAATATCTTATTCTTATTCTGATATTTAAATGTAAATTTTATAATATCATATAGATTAGTTCGGTAAAATCTATATTTTATTAAAAGTAATACCTAAAAATTTGTATTTTGATTGAAATTTGTTTCAAGATCCTAAAACATTTTACATCCTTTACGTCTTAAAGTTAGTTACTATTATTATATACATATTTTATTTTAATTAACTAAAATATTTTTTAAAAATAACACTTTGATAAAAATATAATATTTCAAATATAATGATTGACGTTAGTTGAGAACAAAATTTAATATTTATTTATAAAATATTTTGTATATCACAGAAGAAAAAGTTTCAATGATGTAACAATAATTTGTGCAATGGCTTCCCATGCTCTGATGCTTAGAATCACAACAACCCTTGTCTGGATCAGTATTTGTCTCGTTATCTTTTAGTGGAAAGGTGTTCACCCTCTATAATATCAAAAGTACCAAAGTTAAAATATAAGGGATAATATGATTTAGTTATAGATTTTCAACAATACTTGCAAGAAAGAAACAAAAATTTATGGGGTTGTTAGTTCAACTCTCATTCATACATTCATCACCGTTTATAGATACAAGTTTGGAGATTTATAATAGCTGTTAAGATACATCTAATAGTTTTATATTATTTAAAAATCGAAATAAAGGTCAATTTATATATATTTTAATTCTTTAAAGATTTATAACAATTGTTTCAATATATCTAATAGTCTCATATTATTTAAAAATTGAATTTTATATACATTTTAATTCTTTGAAGTATTCTTTTAAAAATAAAACCATAATGAAAAATAAACCATAGCGTGATTTTAATTCTTAATGGACTGGATACGTGAGAAAAAGGACTTTAACAAAATGAACCATTTCCTGCTATCAACTTGCCTATAGGTAGGTTGGAAAAGATGACCCTAACCTTCCCTGTTTGTCTTTTTCACTATTTTCCATTTGGGACCAATAAGCCTTTAATAGTTGAAAGAAAACTACACTGACCTTCTCAGACCTGTATGAACTACAAGACTAATCATCATAGACCTGCTAGCTAATATCTGTTAACAGCTGAATAATCTTCTATATTCACGTACAATTTCAAGTTTCATTCAAGATAAGAAGCTTCTTTTCTATAATTTTTATTGCTTTCTTCGATTTTAAGTTTTTCCCAGCTACATTATGAATATCGTCATACTGTAAAGCAGAAAAAAACCATAAGGTTACATCTAATGATAGGATGAAAATGGAAATAGTTGGTAAAATATTGTTGGATAGGGTCATAGAAGGGGAAATAAAAAGGGATGTGCCAATAATTGAGAAAATGATTTATCATCTATGAAATAAGAAATAAACGGTTGTAGATTTCCAAAGATGAAAGGTAAGAAAGGTCAATCTTCTGTCTAGTTAGAATATCATATTCAATAGACATAAACCAATTATAAGAAGCAAAAATATTAATTCAATATACTGTTTTTTTACATAATAAGAACTCCAAATCATATACAATTTTAAAGAAAGAATTCTATACAAAGCTAATTTATACATACAATTTATGTATGATTAACAAGGTAAAACATTAAAAATATAATCCTTTCATTGAAATAAATTAATAATATTTCAAAAATTGTAGTCAATATTTGCTGAAATTATTAGAAAAAAAAGCTAGCAAACTATTAATAAAAAATAACATTGATATTATTGATAAAAAAATCACTTAAAAACATTGAAAACGGTTATCAATGAACAAAACAATACTAATATTGTGACAAAAAAAAACAAGAAAAAATACATAAATAAAACTTGAAATTATTTAACTTTAATTTAAGCCATTCAGGTACTCACCTAAATTTAGAATGTTAATTTATTTTAAAATTAATTATTTAGACAACATATTTATCATAAAAATAAACTATTCGCTTAAATTTCTATCAAAACACACTATTAAATTATTAATAAAAGAGCCACCTTGCTCACAAGGGAGATGAACAAGTTGGCATGCATGTGAAAGTACAGAGGTGTGTCCATATTAAAAATAAACCCATATAAGGGTATAGAACTCTCCATTTACATGAACAAAAAATAACTAGTTCTTGTTAACCAGATTTACATTTAAGTGAAAAGTTAATCCAAATGTAACTAGAATAAGTTTATGGAAAATCACAGTTAAAGATACTAACCAACTATAAATAAACAAAGATAAACATATATGTTAAAAGAAACCCTAGAATAGCACATAGCAGTAAAGAAGATAGAAAGATTTGGATGAATTGGTTGGGTTGCGTAGTGCAGAAGATATGAAAGAATGGAGTGGCATGCATTTCGCCAGCACCATCTCCATTTGTATTCCTTCTAGTAGCAACAGAAGCTCAAAAGAAACATATCATAATATAAGTAAAAAAACAAAAAACGGCAAACTCTAAAAATGAGTTGCACCAACCTCGCTTCCCTTTTTGGCTCTTCTATATATCATCACAGATTTATTTGGATCATAAATTTTCATTTTCTTTGCTTTTGCAACGCCTATATTCCTGCAAACCACAGGTATTTCTCCTACTATTCCTTTTCATTCTACTCCATTGTCCCCCTCATGTTGATTCATCAACTTTTCAAGCCCCCATAGGTTTATCATTATATATATCGTTGTAAGAATATCTACATTCTTTTGGGTTTTACGTTTTTTGGCAATGCATGCTGAATATATTTGCAAAAGGGTTGCTATTGGTGTGTAAAAGAAATGGTTTTTCAGCTTCTAACATGCATGATGTTATTTCATGGCTTAAGCTAAAGTGTAGGCGCGTTTGTTTGTTGATTCTCTACTACCTTACGTTTGAGGAAGCTTACGAGGTTCGATAATTAATCATGTGTGACACTATAGCTATGCCGTCCATACCTGTAACAGATCGACCTGCTAAAGGTGATAAATCTATGCTATTGCAATTTCATTCCCTTTGCATTCTTGGTTGATTACTTGTACATATGTTATGCATGTGCTGTGAAATAAATTTTTACACGTCCTTTACGTAATAATGATTACATTTAACAGTTTTGCATGTTGACATGTTCAATGTATGAAGATGAGAAGAATGAAAATTAAAGGAAGCTGAAATCAAATGATTATATCTTACAGGCACTTTAGCATGCTCTTATTATAAAGCTTATTCACCGATTAGAGAAATCATTGATAGAAACCGAGATGATGTAGTTCTGTGATTGCCTTTGCAATTATCTCTGAACCTATGATCAATGCATAATTATTGAGATATATATTTACAAATACGAGAGAGATCTTTTTCTTACAAGGGTAGAGTGATTGTAATGTGTGGTTGATAACAAAACGAAAGAAGCTAGAATTCAAATTAATGTTGTTAATAACAAAATAAATCAGCAGGATGAAGAAGTATAGTTTATGAATTTCTTTTGTCTTTCTGTTCTAACTTCTGTGAGTAATTTTGCAAAAGCAGGTGTTGAGATGGAATATTTAGAGGATGATAAGAAGACAAAGCTTGCCTCTTTGAAGAAGGTAGCAATCAGTGCATCTTCAAAGTTCAAGCATTCCTTGCAAAAGAAGGGGAGAAGGCATAGCAGGGTTATGTCTATTGCCATTGAGGATGAAGTTGATGCAGAAGAGATGAAATCGATTGATGCTTTTCGCCAAACACTCATCTTGGAAGAGCTATTGCCCTCAAAACATGATGATCATCATATGATGTTAAGGTACTCTTCTGACCTTATGACTTAGTTTCTTGTTCATTTGTTGTACCATTCAATACCTTATTAAATGGTCAACCAGGTTCTTGAGAGCAAGAAAGTATGACATTGAGAGAACAAAGCAAATGTGGGCAGATATGCTTCAGTGGAGGAGGGAGTTTGGTGCTGACACAATTATGGAGGTAACTTCCTGTGTATAAAGAAAAAACAATGTTGATAAATATACTTTTCTGTGACCGAAATTTCTTTTGTTTTCTTGTTAAGGATTTTGAGTTCAAGGAGTTAGAAGAAGTTCTAAAATACTACCCTCAAGGGCATCACGGAGTTGATAAGCAAGGGCAACCTGTTTACATAGAAAGGTTGGGTCACGTTGACTCTAACAAGCTCTTGCAAGTCACAACTTTGGATCGCTATCTTAAGTACCATGTGAGAGAGTTTGAGAGGTCATTCATTGTTAAGTTCCCTGCGTGTTCCATCGCAGCCAAGAAACACATTGACCAAACAACAACAATCTTGGACGTGCAAGGAGTGGTATGCATGAAAATATGCAGCATGCATAGTTTTTACTTTTCATAGCATGCATAACATTACATTCTATCATATCGTATTATCACAAGAAGTTTCACACGAATGCTGACTAGAATCTTTTTGTTCAGGGTCTCAAAAGTATGAACAAAGCTGCAAGGGATCTCATCCAGCGTCTGCAGAAGATTGATGGTGACAACTACCCTGAGGTACTACTTCAGGTTCCTAACTAAATTGTCATCTTCTGAATTTAGTCTGACTGAACTTTTCTTTTCAGACCTTAAATCGTATGTTCATCATTAATGCTGGTTCAGGATTTAGGCTGTTGTGGAACACTGTCAAGTCATTTCTTGATCCTAAGACCACCGCCAAAATCCACGTAAGCATTTCTTATACACTTTTCACCACCAAGCAATGTTGGTTTCAGTTAAGTAGGAGCACTCAACAGATTACTGCTTTATTTGCCAGGTCCTAGGTAACAAATACCAGAGCAAGTTGCTTGAAATCATTGATGCCAGGTAAATGTTTTTCTTCATTTTTTTTATCTGAATATAATTATATCACACTAAGGACATAGATTGAGTAAACTGTAATAACGATCTCTGATCATATTGATTAATGAGGACGTTCTTTTAACATGTCGGTGTATTGAATAACAACATTGCTATTTAAGGCTATACATAACACATTGTTCTTATATTATTTACCAGTGAACTTCCAGAGTTCTTGGGTGGTACATGTACCTGTGGAGACAAAGGTGGTTGTTTGCGTTCAGACAAGGGACCATGGAATGACCCAGAAATCTTTAAGGTAGTAAGATCAAAGTCTTTTTTCAGTTGTGTAATAGGAAAAGATAGCAGTGAAGTGATGTTTTCTTTGGATGCATTAGATGGTTCAAAATGGCGAAGGAAAATGCAAGAGAAAAACTTTATCCGGGATTGAAGTGAAAACCATCATTGAGGATGATACAACATGTCAAAAGGTAGTCAGTTACCTACTTCAGAATTTCAAATTCAGTTTTGCTCTGACCACTTTCTTGCCATCATCTGTTTGCCAGAAAATCTGATGACTTGATTTTTTTTCCTATAATATCAGGAATGCGCTTCTTTAATCAAAGAATCTGCAGCAATGGATCATCCCAGTGCTGCTCCAAGAGTAAGTTTCTTAGGTTATCATTTGATGCTTCCATTCTAAATGTATTTAACTATAAACTCTAGCCTATGTATCTGAATAACATTCAGTAATTTTCATGGTGGGGAACAAGAACTTTTTGCATGAAATATAAATCAAATGGTTGATGAAAACATGACTGCAGAATTGACCATCTCTTTGGGTACTCCCCTTATATTGGCAGGTGGCCTTTCCCCCAGAGAATACATCTTGGGAAAAAGCACAACAAAATGATCAGCTAGCACTTTCTAAAGATTGTTTACCTAGGAACAATAATTCTAATGGGTTTAGAATCCCTTTTAGTGGTGGAATCATGTCCATTCTTATGGGAGTGATAACAGTGATTCGCATGGCGAAGAACATGCCAAGGAAAATCACTGGAGCTGACTTGTTTGGTAGCACAGCATATTGTACTAGCAACGAGATGAAAGCACCTGCCATTTGCATGGACGATCAAATGCCCATGATGAAGCGCATGGCTGAACTAGAAGAGAAGGTGAATGTCCTCTCTAAGAAACCTGCTATACCACCTGAGATGGAACAATTGCTGAATAATGCTCTTAACAAAGTCAGCACGCTGGAACAAGAGTTGGCTATTACCAAAAAGGTATTATTGGTTTTTCTTCTTACTACAACCTCATCATCATTTGAGAATAATATTAAAGAATCTTATATTTTTGTATCTTTTTTCTGTTTGCTGTAGTCACTTGACGATGCCCTTACCCGACAAGTGGAGCTTCAAGGTCACATTGACAAAAAGAAAAAGAAGAAGTTCGTAAGTCATCTGAACCTTGACTTTGATATATTATCACTTGTGCATAGTGCTTTCTCTTACACAAGACTTTGGGTTCGCGATTGCAGTTCCGCTGGTAAAGTGTTGGTTATCTATTGGTGTCTGACCTCAATCAAATATTTAACATTAGCAAGAGTTGTATATTCTTGGAGGCGTTCGTTTTATCAGCCCCATCGGATCCTACTACTACATTTACCTCTATAATTTTTCCTCTATTCTAATGAAATCTTCTGTATAAATACACTGCGACACTCCCTCACAATTGTGTGTGTACATATGAATGTATAACAACGTATGGAAGATTAGCTGCAAAATCGTTTTTACCCCGTCAATTTATTCCTTGTAATCTACAATTTGAAAATAGATATTTAAAAGTCGATGGATTCACACGGGCTACATCTCCCCACTAAAGTAATTACATTTTTCGTAAAGACAAGATTGTTGAATTTCGTAAAGACAAGATTCGTGTACGCACAAGCCATTACCATCATTACCTTTTCAGTTGAGAAATAAAATTACCGTTGTGAGTGCCTTATTTATACGGATTTAGCACGAAATATGTCCCGTTTCCTAAATGCCTTAACTATAAATGTTGTTGAGGGATTATTTAAATTTTAAGCTTTTCCCCCACCTCGATATCCCCAAAATCGATTAGTATTTAATGCAAGTTATGAGATCAGAAGAACATACACTTCTCCACCCAACAAAAGACAATCACACCAAATAAAACAAAGGCTGCCAGAGCAAAAACAAGGCCTGTGTTTAATCCGGCAAAGAAGCTATTAGCTATACACGACTTTGACACAATTCTCGAGTGTACTCATTAAACAGAAAATCAGTGTTCAGGGTTCAGCATAATGTGCAAGGTGTCAGCACTAGGAACACCATGATTCGAAAACACCTTCTCTACCAGAGTCCCCTTTATCAGCCAGCCAAAACTCACCAGCAAAACTTCTTCTGATAAACAGCAATATATACATATTAGAAATTTGCATAACCTCCATAAAACTGTATTAAAAATATAAAAGAGACAAACTTACCCGCAACTTAGCTTCTTCTTGACTATCAATGTAAGCGAGCAGCTCTTCTTGCCTCATTAATGCTTCATACAGCGCCTATCAAACAATCCAGAAAGCACAAATGTAACAGTATTCTTCAGGTAAGGAAATAGTATGAAACTAAGTACTCATCGCATCTTCACGGTCAAATATGAAATTTTACACCCAAACATAAATAGGAGAGAAAAATAGATGTATGCATAAAGAGAACAAAAGCACAACTGCAACAACCAATTTGCATAATTCACCATTAAATGAAACTGTAAAGAAATTAAAATCTAAAATAATGAAACTGCTATAACACAAATACACCCGTTTACCAACCAACACATTACATATAGCTTTGATTGGCTAAGGTGATATAGGCAAGCAAAATACTGATTTTTCTCTTTGGTTTAATCCTTCAACTTACAATAACTGTCATACCTCAGTTCCATATATAGAGACAAAAATTGGTTAGCATTTTAATATAAACAGACACGAAAGATATAGCATTTATTCGTTAAGAATGTGCTCATCAATATATTCGTGTAGCAGCCAGCTAACGGGAAAGATAGGATTTTAGTTTTGCATTTAAAGATGACAAATAAAATAAGACATGAAAACACCTTAACGTAATTATCATGACTGCCGTTTTTCAAGAATTATGGAAAAGCAAAAGTATAGCATCCTACCTTTTTAGTTGCAATTAGCTCTGCTTCCAAAGCATCCACCCGGCATACAGCAGCATTTAGCAATTCCACTTTCTCATAAGGCATCTCAGATGGCTTAGATTGGAGTGCGTCAACCTTCTCTTCAAGCTCACCTAACCTTTTCATCATTGAGGAAAGGAGATTTTCGTCTGTGTGTGCTGGAGTTGGTGAAGGAGGATGATTGTCTTCGCTTGTTGTATTAAGGGGTGTCTCTGAAGTGCTCTGATCCTCATTAGATGATGAGGCAGGAAGTTTCTTGGTCACACGATATGAAACTGAATGGAACAGAGTAAACAGCATCATAAAGAAAGCAGTTAGAGCCACCACCGTCCGAGCTCGAATCCCTTCAGGAGTTTTTGGAGGGTCAGGGAGAGAAGGTGTTCCTGTAGCACAAAATTAAATTTAACAATCCTGAAGAAAATTAAATTAAATCATTCAAATCAAGAAAACAAGAAAAGAACTAGCTCTTCCTAAATCTTAAAGCCAGGACTTCCTGCCAGTGCTTATAATCCCAAATAAATCCCGCCCTGACAAAACAAATACCTGGACAGGGATCAACTGTTTCAATACCTTAAACTCTCAAGTGTCCCGAAACGGTTTGTCTCAAACGGACTAGAAATTATACAACACACTAGATATCAAACACCATTTTCATAAATTTAAGTTCACTAACATGTTTATCAACTTGTTGAAAAAATTCAAATTTCAGAAAACGAGGGCATTATATTATAAAAACAAGGGGGTGGATTACTAAAAACAAGAGCATAAGAGTTAAAAGAAAATCAAGTCATGTCTTCAGTAGCCTGTGAAAAAATAAGTTAATTTCAATCAAACATTGATTAATCAAAATTCATTATTTAATTGGGTATAATCTTTTATATAACGACACAATATAAGGCCAAAACTCATGACAATGAATCATTTACAGCCATCAAATGTCCCGCAAAGGTTAAAGCACAAATAGTGTCACTATGCTGGTAACGAAACAAGTTTTTACTGAGATTTAGAACAGAATGCAGATACAAATTCTTTAACATCGGGGTTATTTTTAAGCATTGGTATTATTTTTGGTTAATAAGCACCATGAGAAGTTCATACAACAGGTAAGCACAGTAACAATAAGCTAGAGTTGTTTAACCTTTTGAAGTTTGAGCCCTCTGGAGTGCTGCTTGTTTCTTCCAGCCAGCATCAACAGCTTTATCCACCATCGGAACATATTCATCATACCCAGCCAAGTTACCACCACCAACATAGCTTGACTTTCCAACAACCTTAGCCTAACAAAGAACACAAAATATAAATAATTTCTGTGTTTGGAACAGACCAGGGAAAATCCTAAGAACAAGTTCCTTGAGAAGCATCATATTTTGATCATCCTCATTAATCTTTAATTATAGTGAATATCTTCTGCATATAAATACAATTAATCAAACATATGTTAAATTAAAAGGTAATAGGTATAAGAATGATCAAAGAAAATTTTGCAGCCAGTAAGGTTATTAAGTGGAGAGGCAGGGCACGAAAGAACCATAATCAATCAATTGAAACTTCTACCAATTTAATGAAAACTATGAGTAAACAGATCCGAAGGTCAACACTTACTTCCTCACGAACAGGTGTCAACCTCAGGTGAGAGTAGCTCTTCATCGCTTTTGGAGAACCAATATCTTCAGCTTCAGACCCTGATTCAGCTGTGGACGTGTCACTTCCTTTTACCTGCAACAAAGAATTGGCACAGTCCATAAGGTTACTAAATGAAAAGGTGCATGAAGAGATACAGAGGAATCAATTCAGCCTCCACCAGGTTCAAGCAATAATAAGCCATACAACATATTACCATTGGGTATTGAGGTCTGGCATATGCAATAACCTTTCCTTCACTGTTTAGAACTTTTACCACAGGCCTTGCTCTTCGTGCTTCGCCACTAAGAATCATCTGCAAATTTCCCCGTGCAATTAACAGTTAGCATGTAGCAAGATTCATATCATATAGCGCGAGTTGCATTTTAGAAAGAAACATCAGTTTATATAACCTTCAAAATTTCAGCGTTTTTCCAGGGTCCTTTATCAGATCTGAGGCAGCCACCCTGATCTGCACATGTACAGGTACCTCCCAGAAATTCCGGCAACTCACTTCATTAAGTGCACAAAAATATTAGGCGTTTTTAAGGATGGTGCAAAATGTTAGTGATGGTTAAAAGGTAAATACATTATTAATACAAGCATATAAAATACAAAATCTCTAACACTTGGATAGAGAGAAATAGGCTCATTGTGTACCTGGCATCGATTAGTTCAAGCAATTTGCTTTGATACTTATTTCCAAGAACCTGAGTAATATTTCCAAACAGGCACCAAGCAATGTCAGCAGTCATAGACTCATAAAGCAACAAAAAAAAGGAGCCTTATGCAACTAGAATATGGCACTTTTTACATACATGGATCTTTGAAGTTGTTTTGGGATCAAGGAAAGACTTGACGGTGTTCCACAGTAACCTAAATCCAGGGCCGGCATTTATGATAAACATTTGACAAAGAGTCTGTATCATTAATAAGAAGAAACAAATCAATCATCATCATCCATTGACACCTTAGTAAATCTTATTCTTTAAATTTTCCCATAACGGATGAAATCAAAACAGGAACGTGACCTAAACAAGATTACGCAGAAACTGATATTACACACCTCAGGGTAATTGTCACCATCAATCTTTTGTAACCGCATAATAAGTTCCCGGGCAGACTTTGTAAAGTTCTTGAGGCCCTAAAAGTTGAAACTACACCATAAATTTCCCGAATTTCACAGGAACACAAAGACACATACAATGAGGAACAATTAACAGCAACATACCACGCCTTGAACATCTAATATCGTGGTGCTTGAATCTATGTGCCTTTTGGCGGCAATTGTGCAAGCAGGAAATTTTATCTTAAAAGCTTTCTCAAATTCCCGTACATGGTATTTCACATATCTATCCATGGTGGTAACCTGCATAAGTTTGTTCGGATCCACTTTCCCAAGTCTCTCAATGTAGACAGGCCTTCCCTCCCTATCAACACCGTGATGGCCATGCGGATAATACTTCATAACTTCGTTTAATTCTACGAACTCAAAATCCTAACGCAAACACAAAACATTGAGCAAATATTATCCAGAGTATGCAGCAATCCACAACAAACAAATCCAACCACCACAGAGGCTAATCTTAAAACCCTACACTAAACATCAACTATTATCCGAATCCAATCTGCTCTTACCTCCATAATAGTGTCAGCACTAAACTCCTTCCTCCATTGTAGCATATCAGCCCACATATGCTTTGCCCTTTCAATATCAAACTTCCTCGCTTTCAGGAACCTGCAAAATGTATATAAATCAAGCAAAAAATAACAACTGAGTTTGTTTATTTAACACTTCACATTTATCTGATTAAGGCACACCTCAGCATAACGTGGTAATCATCGTGTTTTTCGGGGAGCAATTCGTCGATGATCAAGGATTGGCGAAATGCATCGACGGCCTGCTGCTCCTCGAAATTCCGAACATCCTCAATGGAAACAGAGCTGACACGGCCATCGCTCTTCCTTCTGCTGCTCTTCTTCTTCAGCGTGTGCTTGAACTTGGACGACGCATTCAGCGCCTTCTTCTTGAGAGATCCGATTCTGGTCCTCCGTTCGTCCTCGGAGTTCTCGAAATCAGATCTCCGCTCCTTCTTCTCCTCGCTCCCTGAGAAACCTTCGAAACCTGCAAGGCAGAGCCAACACGAAACGTTTCATCAGCAAGAAGAAAACCTAACACGCTAAGAGAGAGAGAGATAGAGAGAAAGGGAAGTTACAGGGTCTGGCGAAACGGTCGAGAGGGCCGGACATTGTAGTGTGAAGAGTCAATGTGAGAGCAAAGCCACATTCAGCATTAAGCAAACCCTAAGATTATAGAGAAAGAAGAAGCAGAAGAAGAATGGCGCGAGTATAGAGAGTGGAATCGCGCGCGTGGAGCTGGAATAAGAAGAGAATGTTCGGGAATCACGAGGAGGAAGAGGAGGAGGAGGAGGAAGGAATGGATGTTTCACTCAGACACTGCTCTCTCTCTGTCCCTCTGCGACACTGTGAGTACAGTGAGTTTTACTTTTCCAGTTTCTCACCCTATTAATGGAATATTTTCTTTTGTTTTTTAAGGTATGGTGACTGGATTAGCCGGTGAAAGCCGGGGACGGCTAGAAGGGACTGCCACGTGGCGGTGGAAAGGTAATTTTCCAGTGATTTGGTGAGCAAGCAGGCCTAATCACTGGTGGCTACTGCCTACCCTATTGCTCTTGACCACTGACCAGACAATAACAAAATTCTTCTCTTCCTTATTTATTACCGATAATCTAATTAAACTTTTTCTTAAAGTCATTATCAATATTTAGTATTCACATTTTATATCTAGGATTAAGCTTTTATTCAATTATTATAATAATTTTCATCTAAGTTTGATATCTATATACACGAATTAAGATACGCTAAAATCATGGAACAATTTCCATGTTAAGAAGAAAATGGGATGTTATAAATAATTAAGAAAGGTTACATGACGATCTTATTATAAAATAAATTAAAAGGAAAAGCTGAATTATCGCCGAAAAGAAGGGTAGTAGGGCATAATCCGTATGAAACATCCGTAACGGGACCCGCCAGGGAAATAGTTTGTCGTTGTTGCATTGCCATTACAGTTGTAGAGGATGATGTTGACCACCTTTTGGGGTGAGAGTAACTGTTGCACTTTGATCTCTTTTTTCCTTTCTTTTTCTCCTTTTTTGGACTCCGTTATTCTTCTTAATTTTTTATTTCTCGTATTATAAATTCATTTTTCTTTGTTAAATTCTTTTATTTTATTTTTTTTGCAATAAAATCTATACAGAAACAATTTTTCAAACATTTACGCTATCATTCAATTGCAAGTTAATATTTGTAATACATTTGTTAAATAATCAATTTTTAAAAAATATGTTTAATGTGTTTTTTAAACATGAAGCTGCTCATATTTTTCTCGTTTATATAATTGTATGGAACATTTGAATAGTACATAGAGATAAGA
>Ga0123340_1003267_pt1 | contig 15119 bp, 5 predicted proteins | sample SirMexnodulemix_FD_89961 | JGI IMG/M metagenome (GOLD analysis project Ga0123340, IMG submission 89961) | Root nodule microbial communities of legume samples collected from Mexico - Siratro Mexico nodule mix | ecosystem: Host-associated > Plants > Roots > Nodule | place: Mexico: Nepantla... | reverse complement strand
CTTCCTGTTGCACGTGGATTAGGGAAACCGAACCACGTTAAATCTTGTGTGTTGCCCGTGTTCCGTTTTTTCTTCTATTCCTTGCAGATTATTTGTGTGTGTTGGTTTGTTTAAGACTCATCACTACCATCACTACCGATACACCATCATTGCAATGACCCCAGTTTGGATTTCCTTCCTCTTAACTACTCCTCAACACATCATGGACATGTATCAAACATGGCCCTCAACCCACTGCTTTTCTAGCTAACCTCCAATTCTTCACTCTTTCTTTCTTCCTCAAGATTCGTACTATGGTGCTCTCTGTCTGTGGATCTTTAACTAGCTTGCTCAATTTTAGGATCAAGAAGTGAGCCGTAAGTATTCTATTTTTTCTCTATATGCTCTGTGTCTCAAATGTCAAGTGCTCTCTGCCTTCGACCTTTTTATCTGTTCACTTGGATTAGTTCCATACTGCAAGGAAAGAATAAACCCCAAATTTTAATATTTTAATATTTTTAATACTTTTCTTGTGTATACAAACGGAAAATATTTCTGCTGTTCATGTTTCTGATTGGCTCCATGTAATGGCGTGTTTGTCTGCTGTCAAAAGTCCTGGCCATCATCAGCAGGTTGTTATTGGCTGCCTGTTAAACTGACTTTTTGCTTGAAGTTTAGGTTTGGTCAAACACGAGCTGCTTATTTTGACCCAAGAGATATACTTAGTATAGTAAATGCACACTGTATATTCAACTTGTCTTGTACACAATTGTCTTTGGTTCGGGTTTGCGTATATATTGAAAATACTATTGTTTATTAATTCTCTAATGAGTCCTTCGATATTACTCCAGTTTGGTTTCTTGTAAAGGTTACCAATATCCTGAGTATAGATAGGTATTACTTTGCATCCAGGTTGTGTTGAACTGTTGATCTTCGTCTCCTTCAATCCAGAAAATGGACAAGAAGCTGCCCCTTTTGTACATTTTTTCAGCAGTGTTGGTTAGTGTTGTGGCTGAACCAGTGGAAGATAAGCAGGCTCTGCTTGATTTCCTTAACAGCATGAATCACTCCCCTCATGTCAACTGGGATGAGAACACTTCTGTTTGCGAAAGCTGGAGAGGAGTGAGTTGCAACTCTGACAAGTCTCGAGTCGTATCCCTTCGATTGCCGGGAGCTGGTTTGAGTGGTCCAATCCCACCCAACACTCTGAGTCGCCTCTCAGCACTTGAGATTGTGAGTCTTAGATCAAATGGTATATCAGGCCCTTTCCCTGATGGATTCTCTGAGCTGAAAAATTTGACCAGCCTCTATCTTCAATCTAACAAGTTTTCTGGGCCACTGCCATTGGATTTTTCAGTTTGGAATAATCTTAGTGTTGTCAATTTATCCAGCAACTATTTTAACGGGAGTATCCCTTTTTCAATTTCAAATCTGACTCATCTCGTTTCGTTAGTCCTTGCCAACAACTCCCTTACGGGTGAGATTCCTGATCTCAATATTCCTAGCCTGCAGGAGCTGAATTTAGCCTACAATAACCTTAGTGGGGCTGTGCCTAAATCTCTTCTTAGATTTCCTAGTTCAGCCTTTGCTGGTAACAATCTTACATCAGCAGCAGCACTTCCTCCGGCCTTTCCTGTGCAACCACCGGCTGTTCCTCCAGCAAAAAAATCCAAAGGACTCAGTGAACCTGCATTGTTGGGTATCATCATTGGTGCTTCCGTGCTGGGGTTTGTGGTGATTGCAGGTTTCTTGATTGTGTGCTGTTATAGGAATACAGATGTGGATGTGCCACCAATGAAATCCCAGAAGAAACAAGCCTCTCTGAAAACAGAATCTTCTGGAAGTCAGGACAAAAACAACAAAATTGTCTTCTTTGAGGGTTGCAATCTTGCATTTGATCTGGAGGACCTGTTGAGAGCATCTGCTGAGATACTTGGCAAGGGCACCTTTGGGATGACGTATAAGGCTGCTCTAGAGGATGCAACCACTGTGGTGGTCAAGAGGTTGAAGGAGGTCACAGTTGGAAAACGAGATTTTGAACAGCAGATGGAGGTGGTGGGGAGAGTAAAGCACGACAATGTGGATGCAGTGAGGGCATATTACTACTCAAAGGAGGAGAAACTCATAGTATATGATTACTATCAACAAGGCAGCGTTTCTGCAATGTTACATGGTATACTGAACCATTTCTGTTATCTTAAAAATTACAGTTATTTTATCTTCAGTTTCTCAAACTTTTTCCAACAGGCTTACTAAGCGGGAATTTAGTTTTCTGCAATCATATAATACGAATTTTTTTATTCAGCAGGCCCAAGTCTCTAGGACTAGGTGCCTGTTTGTATAAACAACATAATTGAGATGTTATTGAATAGATACTTAGCAAGTAAGCAATAATGTATAAGTTGGTTTAATAATTAAAACAGAAATAACGCTAAATAGATTTTTATAAGCTATTTTCATAAGTTATCTTGGAGAACTTATTGAAATAAGCTGAACACAAGTTATGGATATATCATAAGTTATTTTCATAAGCTTTTCTGAATACTTGCACAAGTAATAAGACATGTCCAAATAAGTTGTGAATAAGATCTTCCAAACTGAGTCATACTTGGACAAACTGTTCTGTCATCCAACGTGGTCAACCTAACCAAGTAGTAGTAGAATTAGACCCTAGAAGTATGTCATTAGGGATGTTCTAAAGTAAAATTTGTCCTTGACTGTGCATTAATGAATCATGACTACTTAGGTGAAACAATAGGCCTGTCACATGGGTTGATTTTGGCTAATAGCCGTTTGTTTTCCTAGTGCGTCTTTCTTATAAGTTGTACTAAATGATGAAATCAATAATTAGACCTTCTTCATACATATAATTTTCTGGAAATGGCTAATGTGAGCGTGTTGTTGCATGTCAATTATGCAGGCAAAGGAGGGGAAGGTAGGAGTGCTTTAGACTGGGATAGCCGTTTGAGAATTGCAATTGGCGCAGCGAGAGGCATTGCTCACATCCACGCACAACATGGAGGGAAACTCGTTCACGGAAACATAAAAGCCTCAAACATTTTCCTCAACGCACAAGGATATGGATGCATATCTGATATTGGCTTGGCAACATTGATGAGTCCAGTACCTGGCCCAGCCATGAGAACAACTGGATACCGTGCACCAGAAATAACTGACACGCGCAAAGCAACCCATGCATCTGATGTCTACAGTTTTGGGGTGCTACTACTCGAGCTTCTGACTGGGAAATCGCCCATAAACAGCACAGAAGGTGAGCAGGTTATCCACTTGGTTAGATGGGTGAATTCTGTTGTTAGAGAGGAGTGGACTGCAGAGGTGTTTGATGTAGAACTGTTGAGGTATCCCAACATAGAGGAAGAAATGGTGGGGATGCTACAAATAGGGATGGCTTGTGCTGTAAGAATACCGGATCAGAGACCAAAGATGCCTGATGTGGTGAAAATGGTGGAAGAGATTCGCCGTGTAAATACGCCAAATCCACCATCTACCGAGTCTCGGTCAGAAGTTTCTACACCCACACCTCGTGCACTGGACATACCTTCTACCTCTGCTCAACAATGATATTCTTTTGTTCTGCTTAACAGTCGTTAAGATGTAATCAATTCAATTATATTCATAACAGTAGAAATGATATCCACCGACAGGACTTATGATCCTAGGAAGTTTGCAAAACATATTTGTGCTGAGTAGTTAAGCTACCAGTAATATCAAACCGGGTCCCTTTGCTAGTAATTATTGTGTTATATTATGCAGTCAGGGAATCTTTTGAGTCCGTTATGCCGTCAGTGCATCATACCTACTGTGAACTGCACACAGGACACCTAATACGTTGGTTTGTTAATTCTTCCTAGACCAGTTTGATTGTCAATGACAGATTTGTTCCAGTAATCAATATTTAAAAAATAAATAACTTGTCCTACTTCGTACTTTCATTTTATAATCGAACTTTTTACTATGTATTGTTTGTTAAAGCTCAACACGAAGCTAAAATCTTACCAATTTACTTTCAAATGAATCAAAAACTAAACAGCAAATGTAGTATTTTTTTGATCACTGGTGGGGGAAAAAAAACCTGCCATGCTAAAAGGGAGATGAAAAATAACATAAAGGAGACAAAACTGCCAAATGTTGAACACTCATAATTCTCCATTATACAAATATGTACGATCAGCGTAAAGAAGTTTGCTCTATAGGTTGATGTCTCCCGTTGAACCTTCCATCAACAACACTGGGAAAATTTATTAATTCCTGTACTTTCGGTGAAAGGAAGGGAGATGGTACAGACTTTTGGGCCACGAAGATGAACCACGAGGTACGAGCGTTGTCCACTACAATAGAGAGCTCGTTGGGTCAAAATTTTTCCCACCGGGACACGAATTAGGAAATAACTAACATCTGATTGTTTGTTGCACGAATTCTTACGCATGTCCAACCGCAGCAACAAAATTCTCCCCTAGACAACCGCAGTTTCAACTCAGTACCAAGGGAATCCAAAGGCATGTTTGTATTGCCGTTTGAAAGCTTCCAAAAAATACATTTAGTATAAAAAAAATACAAAGACTATCCTTCTCCAAAAGTACATTCAGCATATAAGGAACAGTAGTCCAAACATGCCATAACAGATTAAAGCATATATGGTAGAAATTTCACCCGTGCAGTTTGCTTAAACTTGTAAGAATAACCTTTTCTACACAATCGCTCAACAATAACTTCCTGTACGTATATCCACCAAGTTTACGGACATTATCACGAAAATACAAAAGAAATTCACTTCCTCAAAATTCTTGTTTTGACACCGCCTGAAATATATTATAAGAGAAATAAGAGAAGACTAAAAAAATGCAGCTGAAAGAAATTAGCATGGAATGTTAACTTAGATCATTAATTCCCCTTCCAAGCACCTCCCCCCACCCTAGAAAAAAAATAAAGGAAAGTCCTCCACATACCTTCAACTTCCTCAAATTCAATCTCCTTAACCAAATCGGATGCTGCATTATACACAAACCTGAAAAGGAATTACAAAACATGTATTTAGTGCTAGACTAAAGCCAAGAAAATTGTGTAATGGTTGAAAACAATACTCAACAGAATTTACAACACCAAAATTGTAAAGACCGTACAAAAAAATTAATCAAACTTAGTAAATTCCTGCAGGGTTGAAGTACTATTTGGTTAGGGGAAACTACATCCTGTGGACACATATTAGCCCTTGATTGTCAGCTTTGGAATACAGCCGGACCATGTCTATAAACAAAAAACAACTTACTAGAAACAATTTAAAACTTGGGGTTAGAAAATGTTGAAGTAAGGCTAAGGTTGTTACAAATCTAACTATGTAATTTTTATATCGACAAAAAAAATATTAAAATAAAGGGCATAAGACATACACATAAAAAAGCACGTTACCAGGTTACAAACATAAAAAAATTGTAAACCACTTCTTGTCCTGCATAACTAAAACTGAGAGACACTCCATAGAAAAAGTAAAACAGAGAGACACCATAAAAAAGGGATCAGGCATGCAGGTCTATAGTGTGTATAGCCAGCAGTGACGTTTTCATGCTTATCAGGACCTACCTTGTGAGTATTAGGACTTCAGAAATGGGACACTGATCTTTATAGGAGTCAAGGAATATTTATTAGGTGGTGTAACAAAATACTTAGAATTCCCATTGGAAATGTACCATATTCTCATACATAATCAGCGCATGCAGGTCTATAGTGTGTGTATGGCCAGCAGTGACGTTTCATGCTTATCAGGACCTGCCTTGTGAGTATTAGGACTTCAGAAATGGGATACTGATCTTTATAGGAGTCAAGGAATATCTTTTAAATGGTGTAACAAATTGCTTAGAATTCCAATTGGAAATGTACCATAATTCTCATACATAATCAATAATTTTATACAGCTACCAGATTCATACCAGATATCATCGTACATAACCAAGATAGACAAAGATGAAATACTGGGATGGTACAAAAAATGGACTAACTTCCTTATAATCTCTAGGTTTTTTCAATGTTTATAGTGTAAAATTTCAAATCAGTAGCCCACACAGAAGATTGCAGCTCAACTGAGTTAGCATGATATGTAACAAGATTTGCTGAAACAAGGAAAAAAAATTTCTTTTAACAAGCTAATTGGTAAGCATGTCATCTCTCTTTAGACCATGAATTTGAAAATGAAAGATTGCCAACAAATTCAATTGTTTCCTAGCATGTGTATACAAAATTTCTAAACACATTCTGTCGAAATCCTCAGGGACCCATTGCAGATCATGTAAACAATCACATACAAATACAACAAGGGATGGAGAAATGTAATAATAGGTGTAAACTCCAAGTACCTATTGGAAGAAACGACTTCAGGTTCATAAGCTTCAACAAAGGCAGTGATGATTTCATTCTTTCTAGCGCTAGCTATAAGCAAATCATACTCTGTCGGAATTATAACTGCAAGAAAGTTATCAGTTAGCTCACTGACACAAATCTTCTCAACCGCTGCAAGGGCTATCCTCCGTTTAAGGTAATCAGTTTCAGGGTCTATTAGGTAAATCGCAAAATCCGTAATCATCAGATATCGATATTTCATCTTCCCAGAACCAGTGAACTTCAAAACTTTATCTGCAAATAGAACGATCTGGTCACCTGAAAACAGAACACCACACAGCATTTGAGATTTTCACGAATTACTCTCTGTCTGTTTTTCTTCTACAAGATTTTTATGAATTGTAACGCGTCATTAACAATTCTACAACCGCACTCTCAAATTTCATAAATAAGACGCATATTAAAATAACGGGTATAAGAGTGATAAACAATTTTGTTATTTTGAAAAAAAAAAAAAAAGTGAGGTTACTTAGGGGGAAGCTTCAACCTTGCTTGTTCAGAAGCCTCATCAAGTTGGGGTGAGAAAGGATGTCGATGTAGTCCCGTTTACGGAGCTTCTCTTCCGGTTCGTCGCGTTGAGCCGGAGAGGATTCATCCTCGGGAACGTCGTCGTTTTTGGAATCGTCGATCTGGACCCTCCCCGACATCCTCCACCGTGTTTGCGAAATCAGAAAGAAAGGTTGAGATCGGAAGAGTGGTTACGAGTTATGAGTTGAGATCAATGAGTCAACTCGCCCGCGTTGAGCCGTGTGTTGGTCAAGTGGACCCCATCCAGCTGGCTCTCGTTCATTATTTCTAGCTGTCTATCCTATATTTGTTCAATTTCTCTTTTTCCTTCTTTTTTTTATTTTAACAGCATAATATTAATATTAATAATTAATAAAAACATAAACATATACCTGGAACAAAAAATGACACAGTCTTCCACTTGTCACCTTGCGTCCGCAGTTTTATTCTACTTCCTGTCAAAATCCACTGATTTGTAGGATAGAACTTTCTAGAATAGCATATCGATAAGGCAGAAAATTAGACCACATGTTTGATAATTATTCAATTATTATATACGAAGAAAAGTAGAAAACGATGTGTCAAATAAATTGAACTAATTAATGTGTATCGTTTTATTGTAAATGATGAAATTATAATAAAAGCAAATCTTAATTATTTTAAGAGTATTAATGATCTTTAATATTTTATCTTTTACCTAATGGTATTTATTCCTTGCTTTTTCTGTGGTACATGCATCTATTAATAAAATTCAATAATGCACCCGCACACATAAATTTAATAATATTTTAATAATTATGTGGTGTTGGTACCAATGTAAAGGAGATTTCTTGCTCTAACTTTTGATTAATGAAAAAAATATGAATGTGTTAAAAGCATTAAGAGGAAGTGGAAGACGGTTAGAGGATATTTTGATTAGGGAATAATAGGATAGGATTGGAAAGAAAGATAGTTTGTTTTAGGTGGCACTTTTTTGACCCTGGGTGGGAAAAGGGAATGAATTTCTTACAGAAAACGCTAAGTATGGGACCCACAATCGTTCTCTTATGCTTCCTTCATGCGCCTAATGGGAAGAGAGGGTGATGGTTTGAAAAAAAGGAAAATGAAGGAAAAGAGGAAAAAGGAGATACGTGTTAATTTTATTTTTCTTAATAGAAAAAGAAAATATGTGGAAATGATTTTGGAAAATAAAGTAATTATTTATGTTGTTAGAAGGAGGTAAATTTGAATTTTTTTTTATAAATCTAATCCATTATGAATATGGAATAATCATAATGTTTTTCATATTAATAATAAATAAAATAGTTTTTGATTTTACTCTTTTTTTCCGGTGACCTACTTTTTTTTAACTTTATCTCGTGGTGCCTCTATTTTAATTAATAATAATTGAGAAAAAAGGAAGAATAATAGGCGGAGGATGAAAAAAATAATAAATAAATAAATAAGGGAGGGAGGGGAGAAAGAATTGTAAAAAGGAAAGGGGAAGGAAGAAGGCAAGAGAGAGTGGATCGATTCCTCTCAGCAGCACCAGACATTTATAAAAGCTCTTTTCCTTCCCCAAATCCCTCACAATCTTCCATTTTTACCTCTCTCTCTCGTTCGCCACACAAAAAATAATACAAAAAAAAAACAAGAATAAGAATAAGGAGAAGGTGGAGTATTCATGTCTATCTACCGAGATCTAATCGTCTGTTTATGTTTTGTTGCGTTGTGGCTAATTAATTTCTGATCTGATTTTCGATTTCGGTTAGGTTTTCGCGATGGCGTCGAAGCGGATCTTGAAGGAACTTAAGGATCTCCAGAAGGATCCACCAACCTCTTGCAGCGCCGGTATTTTTTTTAATTTCTATTTTCGTTTTTGTTTGGAAATTTGGTTTCGATGAAATAATTTTATACGATCCTGATTTTCTATCGCTGAATGATCGTGTGTGGTATTTTGGAGATTCGCGCAATTGTTTAGCCGTTCGTAGATTGTAGCTCCTGTATGGTAACAGTGATCTATGTATGATTTGGGGATGTTGATAATGAATCGATTGTGCTGAATTTTTTGGTATCAACTAAAATCCTTGTACATGTATTGGAAACGTTTATGATGATCGGGTGGTGCTGTGTGGGCGTTCAACAATGTTTTTGCTATTGCGACAATACATTTTAGGGATGTGTGATATTCTTCTTTTTCGTTGAAACAGATTCTGTGCGTGTTTTAAGCTTTAAAAAAAATCCTGATAAATGATGATATTATTTTATGGATTATGCCTCTGTTTTCCGTGTTTCATGGTTAAATTTGCAATAAGGAACTGGATTTCCTGCAGTTGAGGACTGTGATTGTACATGTGGTTGTTAGTAGGACCCGCAATCGGTGTGATCGTCGATATTCATGAATCTTATTCCTCATTTTGGATTGCTGCTTCTGTTACTGTCTAACCTGATTGGAGGGGTGATCCAAACTAATTTCTCTGCTAGGTTACTAAAATCTCTTTAAGATAGTCATATGACCTAGATCTTTATTGCCAAATTGACTATTAGTGGTATATTATTATGAGGATATGAATTGGTTTATTTTGTAAACATTTATAATTTTGTTGTTTCCTAATCATGCTACTAATCTTTAAAGTTATTATAAATATAGTTGGATAAACCTGTTGGAAATCCGGTTTCGGACTTAGGAATTGATTGAGAGCCTGAGATGCTATTATGTGCTTGTATATTGGGCCTTTGGAATGTGTCCAATCTAGTTATGTGTTTTTGATATTTAGAATAACTCAGTGCTTATCCCACATTTTGTCTGTTGTTTTTTATAACATTGCAGGACCTGTTGCTGAAGACATGTTTCACTGGCAAGCAACAATTATGGGTCCTCCAGACAGTCCTTATGCGGGTGGTGTTTTCCTAGTCACTATTCATTTCCCTCCGGACTATCCCTTCAAGCCACCCAAGGTTTGTATTTATGAGGTGTCTATTTATATTACGTTTCTACATTTCCTTTAATTCTGTACCGGTTATTTTTTAAATAATGCCATAATACATTTTTCCCACTTGTTTAGCTTTTATGTTCTAAGGGAGCTTTCTTAACAGTGAATGCTTCCTTAAAACTCTCATTTCTTACCAAGAATTAAATTTATTGTTTGGTCTCAATTTTCAAAATAGTACAAACTCTAGCGTTTATGTGTTATATGCCGTCATGAGCCCTGTGGTGTGCAAGCCCTTCAGCTGATCTTGTGTATACTCATGGATTGTTAATGCCTTTCAGGTTGCATTCAGGACGAAGGTATTTCACCCAAATATTAATAGCAACGGAAGCATTTGCCTTGACATCTTGAAGGAACAGTGGAGCCCTGCGCTAACTATTTCCAAGGTCTGTTTCTTTGTTTCACATAATAAGATCATCTTTTATTCCTCAAACTATGTTTTTATCATTATTCCAACTTCAAAAGCTGCCTAAACTTAGATGTGTTCACAGCTTTATTGGCACATGATCCTAATACTTGTATTTAATTTCGATATACAATATTAAAGTTGCTTGAAGCTATCATCTAATCACGTGTCACGATATCATTAAAGATGTTTGACCTCAAAGGTTGTTAATATTACTGTCAATATTTGTTGAAAGGTGTAAAATCATTTTGTTAATGAACAATTAAAATATTTGTATTCCTTTACAATGAAGTCCGAATGGATGTTTGAAGTTTGGAATGATACTGTCAATTGAGTAATTCTCATGGAAGGAACGGCCATATGTAGCTTGATACTTGATTATTTCAAGCTGCCAAGCAGCTATTTGGGTGTTGTAGTTGGGGTTTCAATCTTCACCGTTCTACTTATTCCTTGTTGAGAACAGTATGTTGAATTGCAACTAAGCATTGTTTACTTTGTCTGTGTCATGTTTAGGTGTTGCTCTCAATTTGTTCCCTGTTGACGGACCCCAATCCTGATGATCCTTTGGTCCCCGAAATCGCCCACATGTACAAGACAGATAGGACCAAGTACGAGTCAACTGCCAGAAGCTGGACCCAGAAATATGCCATGGGTTAAATGACCTGTGGTATGTGTGAAGGAGAGCCTTTCTACTTCCGGTGTTTAGGCCTCTCAGCCCTTGTATGAATATTTGTTGTTTTCAATTATGATCAAGGCCCCTCCACTTGAAAATGAAAGGGGGGAAAACGTTTATCCTACTGTTTGTTTTCAAATGGTAATTTAGAACAGTGAAATGTGGCCCAAATCAAATGTTATTCTCAAATTCTTAAACCTTCTAGTGGTGGTGCCATTGCATGTTTACTGTTTTATTTTTCCGTTGAATTGAAGAGTTGCTCATCACATGGTAGTTTTCTCAAACATCTAGCGTGGATCATTATAAAAAGTATTGAGGAAGGTGTTTTAAAAAATCAAGTAAAAAATTACAATTCTTCAATGCTAATGAGATGATCTGGAGGGTAAATTATCATAAGTTATTTATTATAATGGTCATTATGCTTTACAACAACTTAATCCTGTAATTTTTTATTATACAAACTTTGTACTTCACTTTCAAAAAATGCACATTAACTTTCGTCTTATCTTGTTGGGGGCAAAAACTATATGTGGCATTAATGTTTTACCTAATTTTAAATAAATATTTTTCTCCTTTATATTTTAATAAAGTAGTATTTCCGTTTCCTCTCCTTTTTAGATATGTAATCAAGTCTTATTTTATAATAAATAATACTCACTTTTTAATTTTATATTTTAATGAAATGATAGTTATTTTTATTTTATTTAAATATTGATTAAATTTTAAATAAAAATATTATGAAAATTAAAAGTTAATTTTTTTAATATAAAATAAAAGTATTTAACAAATTTATAAATAAAATGAGAAATTGATAAGAAATGTAAATATCGTTATTAAAAAAATAAGGATGGATATTTATTTAAAAGTGATAAAGTATATGTGTCATTACTTCAATAAAATTTCATTTTGACTCAGGCGGGAGTTAAAGCTTAAACTGTTTGCTTTAGGCACCAAATCGTGAGAAATTTTCATTTTGGTGCCTATGCTTAATGAATATTTCTGACGATGTCCTTTTGATCTCCTAGCTGTATATCACTTTTCTTTTTAAAGAGGGTGTAGACAATTTCTTTGCAGTTGGAGTACATGCATCTACTAATTATAGAATAAGGATTCTTTGTAAGGAATTCAATCATTTATCCATCATAAATTATAGTACTTGAAGTTACATTCACGACTTAAATGCCCTTACGTGTTTATAGGGTATAAAATAACAACTCAACCATATAGTGGATCTATAATTAAACTTAATGAATGATAAATGGTATAGAACATTATAAAGCACAATTTACTTCAAAAAAAAAAAAGGTTGGCATAAAATAAATGAAGGTAGTTGGTTCCTAGATACAAATTGGTTCCTAAATACAAATTGCATCCTCTACTAAATAAATTTTTAATATATCAACAATTTCCTTTTATTTTTATTTTTAAATTTATGTATTAAATAATTTCTTTTTTTCTTTCACACGCATAAAAATATTTGTCATATGTATTGTATATCTTAAAAAGTATGATATATTTTTATTTTTCTTAATAATAATAATAAAATAATGTTGACAATTGTTTTCTGCACAATAAATGTGAACAATTGTTTATTGTACAGTACAAAATTTTGTTTTTTCAATTAATTGCATATTAATAATTATTTTATTTTTTATTAGTTTGTCAAAATAACATATTTTGCTCTTAAGATATTTATAATTTGAGATGGAACGATAGTACGATTAATTTTAAAAATTCAATTGAACATATCTTTTTTAAATATTTAATTTTCTGATAACAAATCGTTAAAAAAACTAAATACAGGTATTTGTTAATATTTATAAGATTATATTTTATTATTTTTTAAGAAAGTTTTTTAATATTTATCAAAATAATTTGTTATTATTTATCAAGAAAATTTATGAATATAACATAGAGAAAGAGATGTTAATATTTTTTTTTCTTGATTTAATTACACTCATCTAGCCTTAACTCAATTGCGAGTGTGATAAATAAGAAAAATTATTTAATAAATATTTTTTTAAAAATAAAAATAATGAGAACATTATAATTTATTAAGTAGAAAAAGTAATTTATATTCTACATAAAGCAATTGCTATAAATGAGAGGCTTAATAGAGTTGTTTATAAAGCAAATTTTTTAATCTTTGGCAAAAACTTTAAATGTGCCCTCATCAAAACATGTTTAAATTATCATCCTTACTTTTTTTTTTTTGAATTTTTACGTAAAGAAGTCTTTTATTTTTTTTTCTTTTAAGTTTTTTCTCTATGCATCCAGGGTTATTTAGAAGTCCGGCTTAAGAGTTCATCAAGGTGTTTATATTTATTCTTAATCAAAATTTCAGAGAAAGTAAACTTAAATTCAAGCTTTGAAATAAATAACTCTTTGACAATGTATATCATAAAGTTGATGAAGTTGAGAATAAATATAATCAAATTGAAGTTTATATTGAAAAATCATATTATGATGATAATATATACATAAGGAAAAACTAGTGATAAAAAAGTCATATAGACTACATCACAATCATAGTAAGAGAAATTACATAGAAAAGAGTCTAAAATTAAATGGTTTGTTGAGAGAAATGGATACACTAAGTTTTTTCAACCTAGGGTTAAAATTAGATTTAATATAAAAATTTCTTTTTAAATAAGGATGACGCTAAGGCAACTTTTTTTCCTTTATCACATGCTGTGATGAGTGTGATATCACTAATGCTATTTTTTAAGTTATTGACAAATATGAACAATTATATTCTTACAAAACAATCTAATTTATTGAAATTAAATATGTTGTCTTTAACCTTTCCTGTAATAATAATCTTGATCCACATGATATTTTGGTGCTTTTTATTATCAAACTTTTAGAGATATCATTTAACATGGTATATACAATTCTATTTTTGCAGTTTTTTTATAGATAAATGGATGATTCCTAATTATAAATTCAATCAAATTTTTAATTCACAAGGAATCTAATGCAAATGAAATTGAAAATTTGAATCTTGTTATTTTAACTAACTTCAAATATAAGATTATTTATAAGATTTTAATCGTCATGGAGACTTGTCTATTCTTAACAAAGAGGAGAAACACAACATCATTTATAACATTCACCAAACCTTAACAATTATAAATCTTTTGAACAAAAAGTGTTCTCCAAGAAACATAGGACATAAAATTGATATAAATTAAGCTTTTGACACGGTTGATTAGAATTTTTCTCATTTCTATTTACGGTTTGAGTTATGTCTTTTATAATAGCATTTTGTTAATTTTAAATCTTTTAATCAAGTGGATATTTTTCAAGCTCTAGATTCCTTTTTGTCTTATGGAAGAAATATTGATTACAACTATCTCTCAACTTGTTAAAAAAAGGAAATTGTTACAAGTTACAGGGTAAAAATGTCAAATATTTCTTACATGAACTTTATATGCTAAGCAGGGCTGACTCAAGATCCAAGCAGGTAAACTAACCGTTTTAAGTCTTAAGGTCTCAAAGGCTTAAAAAAGAATTAATATGTTTTAGGTCTCAAGGTCTCAAAGGTCTCAAAAGAATTTAATATGATTTAGGTCTCAAGGCCTCAAAGGCCTAAAAAAAATTAATATTCATATATTATTATAAAAAAAAATTAATTTTAACATTATACTAACAAAATTTTAATTAAAAAATTAAATATTTTAACTAATTTTAAGTTTACATTGGTGCTATAAATATATTTAAAAAAATTGAACAATTAAAGAATCTGACAAAGTCAAAACTTTCTAATTTATCTCTTTCCTATATTCTAACATATTGATATCATCTTTTTATATGTCCTATCATTTTTCTTCCTTTGTCTCTTTGTTCCTTCATAATATTATTTCAACTTGGAAGGGTAGATTGATTGAGAAAGAGTTTGTGTTTACTTTTACTCCATTTGAGTGCACCAATATTAGGTAAAAATAATATGAGATTGATGATCCCAATTTTTTTTTTATTTTTCATTATTGTTTAATTAATCTTAAAATAATTTGTGCATATTCAAGTAAGAGAATTTAGACGTTACAAATTATGTTTAAAGACATACTAAAGGACATGATCGAAAGATAATAGAAGAGTTAGACTTTACGATCAAGTTTATTGTCTTGACAATTAGGTTTTATCTTTTTAACTTATATTTATTTTATATACT
>Ga0123340_1003261_pt1 | contig 15126 bp, 7 predicted proteins | sample SirMexnodulemix_FD_89961 | JGI IMG/M metagenome (GOLD analysis project Ga0123340, IMG submission 89961) | Root nodule microbial communities of legume samples collected from Mexico - Siratro Mexico nodule mix | ecosystem: Host-associated > Plants > Roots > Nodule | place: Mexico: Nepantla... | reverse complement strand
TTACATTATAAATTATAAATATTAATAACAGATACGTTTATCAGAAACATTAGATTAGAATTTGATATTTTCATACACTTATTATTCAAATAATGAGAGTTTCATGAATTTAAGGTGAAGAAATCTAATGTGAAGAAAGTAAATATGCATCTCTTTTTTCATAAACAAAATAATAGAAGAAGTTTATTATGATGATAAGTTGAGTAGAGTATATAGTAATAATGCTAACATGAAAACTGGTAGTTTATACATAAGCGCAGATAGCTGAATATATGTTTAAGTATAAATAAGTTCGAATAATTATGTTCATAGTATTAGAACTCATTCTTTAATTTAAAATGACTATGATAGTATTTGTTCACCTTCTAATCTAAATAAGTTGAAATTAAAACCTAAAACTGAATTCAAACTTATTTATAAACCTAAATTTATAATAAACTTGATCTAAATGTTTTATTAATCCAAACAAAAGATTTAAATTGAACCGAAAACCTCTTGAATGTAAAAGTTGGAATCTAAACATAAATGGAACATTATCAAAACTTATTCTCCCAATATTAAGTTTGAACTTAATTCCTATGACTTACTTAAAAAAAAAAAACCTTCTACTTCATGAAAAATCAGTAAAGGAGTCACTAAAACAGAAAGTTGAAACAACTGGTAAAAAGAAAAATTATTATTGAACAAGAAATTGCGCACATGGTATCTTACAGAACACAAATTGTAAGGGGTGAAAAAGAAGAAGGAAGAAAAGTGTGTATGAATTGTATTGGGTGTAGTTGGTGCCTGCTAATGACCTGTGAGGTGTCTCTGACAATGACTGCATTCATGACATAACCTCTCATAGAATTAACCAATACTAATAAGAACACAAAGTTACTATATAATACCATGGTACATGGGAGAGTGACGTAAGATCATGAAATTTACAATTAACATTTATCAACTTCGCACACACTCCATCTTTCATCTTTGTCTGTCATGGGATTCTTTTATCTCATGTCCACTTTCACATGTGAGTCCTTCTTCCACTTCCCTGCTTTCCTTTTTCTTCCTTTCCTCTATTCGAGGTGCCCTTCACATTTTTTCATTGTAAAAAGCAAACATAGCCATGTAAACTTAGCACATGGGAATGAATTTCATTTTCCTTTCCTGCCATTCTTTCTAACTCTTCATTCCTGGTCTTGTTCCATAAAGAAAAGAATAGAGTTATACTAAAAATATAAGAAGGAAAATGTGATAGATTTTATGCACGTATCTGAATGGAGAGAATAAGAAAAGAAAGCACAGTCAATAGTTTATTACCAAAGTTAATTATATTTTAGTTTGATCCCTCTGAGTATCTCACAAATCAAGTGTAAAAAATGACTATTTTTGACTAGCATTGAAATTTTCACTTGTTCAGTGTGGACATTAAAATATAAAGAATCTCTACTTAGTAATTATGTAATAGTCTCTCTATATATAAATAAATAAGTGATATTGAATTTTTCTTCTTAGAAAACTACAATAAGATTTGTTTGTGGTTATGAGTAAAAGTAATAAACACCTGAATACACGAGAACTAACTTATCTAATATTCATTACTCTATAATATACAAAATCTTCATTTATCATCATGTGAATGGAAACTCATGTAGTTATTTTGCAGAAGCACCAAATTATTTACTAAATTTCAAAAGCAGTTATTATAATCTATAACTGTATGATGATTTCTTTAATACTTTTTTCATGTTTTACCCCTATAAATATAATGATTTATAAAAAAAATACTTATTATATAAAAAGTTGTTGTTGTAATAATCAACCACAATTATTGCATAATTACTATACTATAAAAGTTAATAAAATATAAAAATAATTTTCATAGTTTCAATATAAATTTAATTGCACTTTTTCATTTCAATGATTATTTTAATAACTAATTTATTAATTACATTTTTATTGCACTATTTAGCTCATGATATAAAATAAAAGGGTATCCTAGTATTCAAAGAGAGTGTACAGTGATAGAACTTTGTGCATGCATTTTAAATAATAGAAAATACAAAATTAAATGTATTTCTATAATTATTGGAAAAGTTATTATAATTTGTTTAAATGTATTATGTCACCGACCAAGTTATATTTACCTTAATATGTTTCTTTTTAAAAATTTTGCAGCAAGGTTTTTTTAAAATGTAAACTATGTTACTATCACTAGTCCCCATGCCTCTATTACATCAGAATTATAAAAGGTACAAACATTTATAATGCACACATATGTTCTTAACTTTTTTTATTACTTATTGGGTTTATGATTAGTTTGCATTAATTCTGTTATTTATATTCTACTTCTAAAATAACTAATAAACTCAATTCACCTCTTCAAACAAACTACTGTTAAAGAAGTTGCCCTACCCCACTATCATTTAATTTTTAATTATTACTTCATGTTAATCATCCCTACCAGGATTTCATATACTTAACTATATACAATCCTAAGTGGCTTTCATATTAGGGTGACCAAGAATTCTTATTGTAAGAATTGCCCCAAATTGTATTAAGTGGCCAAACATAAATTTGGTATATCTTGCACATGTGCAGGGTTGCAGATAATAGGAAGATACATATGTTTTTTAAACTTAATTTTAAGTGTTTCATTAAGTATATCAGTCAATAAAGAAAAAAAGATTGTCAAATTGGTAGAACAAGATAATAATTAAATAGATTTAAAAGGGAACAAAAACATCTTTTTTCTAAAAATAATTATTTCTCTTCTACCTGCACTCATTTATCTTACACATGTTTTCAACTTCAAACTAATATAAGATTAGGGATTATAGAGGGACAAAAACAAAACCAATCCCAGTCTTGAATTGAATTTCAGATGTCAATTTAAGAGAGAACAAATCAAATCAAGAACACTTGCCCAAGAATCATAGTGCCATATCTTTGTGAGACCAAAATTATCTTATTATCTATAAGCCAGGTGTCTGTATTAAGGGTATCTTAATGGCCCATGTCATTGCATGTGTTTGGTCCCACTTCCAAACCAAAAGCAAGTGAGATAGTTAGTCCCAATCACAAGTCTAGTTTTTGCACTCAACACCACACAAGGTTGCTCTATAAAACGAAAAAGGCAGATCCAGTTAGCTGCAAGTGTCACGTAAGAAACACTTTAATCTTGCTTTGTGACTATATAATTATTAAATATCCCAATTTTCCGTATGTGGGTGTACATAAACTTTATAAATTAGTCTTTTTCTTCGTTCTTTTGTGAGCTGCACTGATTGATATGGGAATAGTTTTGGTTGCTTTGTTTTATACAGTCTTAGTGCTTTTAGTTTGTTTCTTTTTTTTCTTATTTATTTTTGTTATCAAGCTTGGAAAATTGTTTTTTAGAGGATTGGGATTGGAGATCCCACATGTTCATGTGTCTAAAGGAGTAGAGAACGCCTTGACATAAGGGTTAATTAACTGATGTGATGTCACAAGAAAAAATAAATAAAAAAATCACCTCACATATATGATATATTAACTATTGAAGAATAATTTTTCTAACCCAAAAAGTAAAAGTTGACTCTATAAGTTCATTAACCTTCCACTTTAATTATTGGACTAAGGTTGAATTATATATCATGCTAAAACTGACATTTGAAAAGAAAAAGGAGTGATATCTTATCTAATCTTATCTACCAAGAATGGGTGTTGATAGAATGTGACAGGAGATTTAAACAGACTGCTTTTTTTGGCTTAATAGTAAATAGGCATCTAGAAGTTAATCCTTGTTTCATTTTCTAACTTCCTTTTTCCTTTGTTTAAGTTATTTTGATATATAGATATATCTAACAAGTGTCCAACTTGAATTGATGTTGTATGAACTTAGAACATCTTATTTTTACATTAGTTTGTATTCTTGTAGAATTGTTGGACTTTGGGATAAACTTAAATTAATATGAATAGGATGATTAATCTTACATTAGTGTAATATCAATTATATTCTAATTATATTAATTTTGTTTTTTAGTGATCATAATTTCTTAGAAACATTTAAAAATATTTTCAAAATTTTATAATTTTTTCGATTTTTTATGGTGATGATTACATAATACAAATTTCGTAGATGTAAAAGGGATGACATTATCCCAAGACATTTATGGGTAAAAATTTTTGACATTTGGCTGATAAGCATTACATCCTTCCACTCACAAATTCGTCTTATGACAACATATTGTTAACTTGACTGTGATATAAATTGACTCATTATCTAAAAGAAACGCAAAATTGATATTTTAATTTAAAAAGAAAATATTAATAGTTTAGTTAAATTTTAGTCTAGTCTATTATTTTTTATTTAATTTTCTGAATTAGGTTTATATATATGATTTGTCAAGCCATTTTAGTAATATCAAAGTTCATCATTTTGCTAGAATGTCATAAAATATTAAATAATCTCAATTTTTGGTTGCCTTCTCTATTATCCTTTTGCTTTTTTTAGAGTATGAATTAAATTGTCCAGAAATAAGAAGAGAATGAAATAATAATGCTATAGACTTATTATTATTTGAATTTGTTAAAAGTTTGTAAAGTGAAAAGTAATTCTCCAGCAAACTTTTTCCTTTTCAAGAAGAGAAGTTATCAAGACTTTTAATGTTTTGGTAAATATCGATGTCTATTAAATATGACTGTGATATTTTTTTAATTATTATTTTTTACTTAATTTCAAATTATGAAAGATAAATTACAGGACCATTATATTTTAGGATTATTATATTTTAGAATTTAGAGTTTAAGACCATTATATTTTATAAATTTTTACATTTAACAAATTTTTATACTCATTTAATAATCACTATTCTATTTTGGTTCTTCCTTTTCTTTTTAAATACAAAATTTTATAGTTGTTAAATGGTTGATGGAATGTGAAAACTTTATTTTTGATTTATATAAAAACTACATTTTTTTTTTCTTTATTTCTCTGAATCATGTCTCATCTTATTCCACACTTTTCTCTCTCTTATCTTTTTATCTGTCGCTAATCTGTGGAGACAATTTTCATTGAAATGCTAAAGCAGTAAATAGAGGAGAATCTAAAATGGTTTATGTATTGAATGGGATTGCATATGAAGTCCTTATATTTATGCAGTTTAGGGAAGAGTGTCTTATTTGTTTGGTGTGTTGCAAAATCCAGATGAATATTCGAATAAGCTTTTGTATGTGTATTAGGAAGCAGCAGTGTGTGGGAGCATCATTTCCAAGTTATATGGGATGGTGTAATCCTCACACTTTATTATTATTTTCTACATAATCACTCATACCTTTATGCTTCTCTGTGCTCCATTGATCCCGCACATTCATAGAACCAAACAAAACAAATACAAAAAAAAGAAACACACAAGGGCCACGCACACACTTCCATTGACCTCAAACCACATGAGTTCTAATTTCTTCTTCAATTGTGAAGATTCTTTAAAATACAAAAGTTGTGTACATTTTTAAAAAGACACTTTCCTTCCTTCTTTTGAAGTGATTATACAACTTTAAATAATCTTTAACTTCATTTCCTCTCTATGCAAAAGTAATTATCTCACTTTATGTGCCACACACACATAAAAGTACACCATAAACCAACATTGGTTGTGGTGATGGCAACTAGCTAACGTGATCGCCGTGATCCACTGATCCACTCTGCTTATTATTCCTTGTGCCCCTCTGGAACACTGAAACGCTAAGACTATTATTGTTGCTTCTGATTTCAACATGTATCATTTTCACTTTTCACTATCTATCTTACTAGCTACCACCTAATGCTGATAATGACCCAACTAAGGTGAATTAGTCTGAAATTGGTTAATTACAGGCAAATGTGAATGAGTCAATAAAGATCCTATTTTGTGATATAGGGCAACGGTGTTTCCAAATTAACTGATGGAGAATTTCAAAGATTTGATACCCCTTTGGAAAGATTTTTAAAGGGTGAGGTGGGGCATGTTCAAGTTCAGTACGTCCAGTATGGCCCCCAAACCCATTAGTACCCCATAGAATAGTTTTTTTTGTACTAATAATGTTAAGAATAATGAATTGCAGTGTTCACAGAGATTTAATTCCCACCTTTCATTTTACTTTTTATTTTTCTCTCAACTTTGAAAGAGTTCCCGTAGCTTGTTGTCTATGTTGAAAGATTGTTTTTAGCTTTGTGCATGTTGTAACACACGCACACACACACCTCATTTTAATGAATTATATTAAGACAGAGAAGGCAGAAAACAACAAGCAAACATCAAATCCATGTTTGTAAAAGTACATACTATAAAACTATAGCACAATAAAAGAAAAAAACTTGGCCTCCATGGTTCAGATATATCAGTGACCAAAACTCTTGCAGTTGGGAAACAAACTCATTGAAACAACCGGTTGGTCCCTCCCACAGCTCCTCATGTCTTCTGCGGATGGAGCAACATTTCTTTGCTTCCCCACTATCATTTCAATATCAAAAATTATACAGAAACCATGACACGGAGAGAGAGAATATATAATTCTTTCAAAGTGTTATAATGTGATAGAAAGAAATGATAAATGTGAATGAGGTGTTTAAAAATAATGAATCTTCATGTGTATCATTGTCTTCTCTAAATTTGTATATCTTTCCATTCTAACTTCAATTTTGCCAGCATGACATGTTACAGCCCATACTGCCAATAATCCTTTGAAGGAAAGAGATCTTCTTTTTCATCCAAATGGATCTACACCACTTGCTACCTCTCTCTATTTGAATCTAGATTTATATGTATATTATTACACCATATGCACTATCACCGAATCCAGTATTTAATAGACCATAAAAATTTTGCCTTGGTTAATTATATATATATTATGGGTCCATCCCTGTCAAAATCACAACAACTTTGTTGGTGAAGTGATTTGAATTGCAAGTGTGAATAAAAGAAATTAAGGTATGATATGGTGATTACGTTGACCAATATTTGCAACACAGAGATAATTGAAGTGGGGTGCATGCAAAAGCAAGCACACTGAAATGGTTGCATTGCATGAGTGCATGGGAAAATTTATGATTGAATTGTGTCCGTGTATTTGGCAAGTTGTATGATACAAGGAGGGTCGGTGGTACATTTTTGCATGTGGCCTTTTGTGATGGCCGTTCTGTGCAGAGACATATAGCCTTGCCCACATTGTAGCTAGCTAGCTACCTAGGGACAAATTTGTGCAGTGGTCGTTGGGGCCATCCTTTTTCCCTTTTCAAAACTTGATTAATTTAATAACTCTCCCACCATGCAAACTGCCAAACACTAAATAGTCATGGTGAACGATAAATAGTAATATACACTGTACAATCATCCAGAGAGCACTAAAAAAGGAATAATATATGATTCATGAACCCCAATTAAACTGATCATCTTAGAATTTAAGTGTAGTATCAATCTCATGTAGTAAATTTGTACCTTGCCAGCTATTAAGAGGGGCTTTGCATTACCTCTCTCTCTGCCTATCTCTTCCTCCTTTCATGTTTTCTTTGGTATATATGCATTTTTAAGATGGAAATAAAAGGTAAAAATGGGAGGAAGAAAATTGTTCCCTGTTTGGTAGCAAATCAGGAAAGGAAAATAAATTATTTTGTGATCGCATTCTCTTATCCTCCCCCTTGTTTTTGAAGAAATAAGAACATGATTTAATCTTGTGAATAGTCTATATGACTTACATTTTCATTCTTTTTTTTATATATGAACTCAAACAAAATAAGAAAAAGTCTTTCTTTTCGGATATCAAACGAGATGAGGAATAATTCTCCACTCCTTCTCTCCCTTTGTTTTGTTTACTTTACTATCATGACATTTATTTCCATTGCCTTCAAATAAACCAAACAAATATCTTGAACAATCTCCAAGGCGTAATCAATAATCGAGTCTTCAAAAGCTGAAAAACTCGACAATGTTGTAAAATTTTACCAAAACTACGTTAGTTCAAGACCATGTAATAATTTCTCCTTGAATTGATAGTGTACCGAGACTAGAAGTTAGGCACAATTTCTGTTCCTCTCGACGTGGGCTGCTGTTTTGCTCATTACCATAATCTATGATAAATGATTAATTTGTGATGAAATAAATAAAGTCAATGATCTCCTCTAAACTTGGTCACTTCAGCTTGGCACATTATTGCAGATGAAAGAGATTCCGTCTGAATAATTTGGAGTGACTTTAGGGAACCACAAATTACGAAGCTAGTTGAGATTGCTAACAGATGACTAAAAGCAAAAGGTAAAAAGAAAAAAGAAACCTCATGGCTGTCTTCACCTCTTGAAACTCTTCCACCATTTTTTTTTTATTTCCACATGGTGGTCAGCAACCTTTCTCCCCTGAATCCCTTGCTCAGTTCTTTAGTTTGTAGCAGTGAGATAAAATCGGATACGTGGCAAATATAGAAAGACATGTAAAGCTCAGCAGTCTCTGCATACAATATCCAATTTGGATGAGTGGTCCTCTCTTCTGATTTTTGAAGCAAGGTCATGAAAATGAGTCCAAAATCGTTTTAATTTTTTCACAACCTCCCAAAATAAAATCGTACGACACTGGTAAAAAGTCTCACATGACTTTCTTGGACTCCCGACAACCAATTCACAAGCTGGTTTATTAGACTGCCCATAAGCCTTGTTCATCATTGTCCATCATCCATCATTCATCATCAAGCATGCACGCAGGCATGTTGCAGGTTTCACACCTTGTAACGAGTTTGAACGCGGTTATATGTCATATGTGACTGGTCCACCACAACATTTGAAAAGCTTAATCGTGCGTGGTAAAAAACAGACACAAACTGGTGTTGTACGAATGAATGAATATGACTTCCACCATACTATGACCATTGATGACCAAACCTAAGGCCGTGCCACCCCCATTTTTGGTCATATAAGGGGGCTTCACCCTGTTCAACATTATCCGTTTTCTAAGAACTACGGCTTCAGGTTTGCTTCTTTCATGTAATGTCAATTCTGTATGACATCGGCACTGACAAAGATGTATGCACTCACCGGCATTGCCCTCTGCTAAATCATAAAAATCAATTCACAATGTTTGACCAGCGGAGATCACTCATGAGTTCAAAACACAATAAAAGCGAGGAACAATGAATATAAGTAAATGAAGAAAATCAGGTACTGTCAGAAATTCAAAGCAGCTGTGTAGCTATGAAATGGGTGGTAGATCAGTAAATCTAAATTCTTCAACCTATTCAATTCATATTTTCCTATATCCTACCAAGACACGTGAAAGTGCACGTACTCATATATACTTAAGTTAGAAGTGTGTGTTTGATTACCTGATAACGTTACAATAAAATCTTGCTTCTTAATTTCATGTTCTGAAAATTGCGAACCTGTTTGTATCCCTGCAAACGAATTTCCAAATAAACCCGATGTGTTGATTATACCCATATCAATTTTGTGCTTCGAATATGCAACTCAGTTAAATATTTATCTAAATCAAACATATCATTTCCATGGAAGATACCTGCTACATTGCACCGAAAAATACCCACAAAGAAAGAAGATAATGGAGTCGAATAAATTACTGTATTTGTTGATATATTTACTGCAATAAGCATTAATAACATTTCAATCGCGGTCGTCACGCAAGAAAACGTTAAAAATGTTGAAGTTCCGCAGAGGGCCAGTCTCTCATTGCCAAGAAATCAATCATTCAAGGAGAATATCAAAGCAGGTGTCCCACAAAATACAAAGTTACAGTCACTCCAAATCTTGAGCAGTAAGTATTCACTTAGCAAAATACCAGACGAGCAGTGCTTCACGTACGTCGTAGGTCCCTCAAGCTGTGGTGGATTCCACCAATGAACTGTTTCAGCAGTATCCAAGATACCGAATTTTCTTAATCCATGGTAATAAATCCAGAACATTCAATGTCAATGAAAAGATTCGTCAGCAAAATGCACGAAGGAAAGACATGAGAAGAGAGAAATTGTCAATGTTCAGCGGACTAATATGAAAGAGGATGAAAGCTTCCATGAAATTCATGAGCTAATTCTCTTGGTGTTAATAGCAACCAGACCCACATGTCAAGTCAATAAAACCAAAAACGACTTGATTCACTCGTCTTTTGGTGTGTTCCACGTAACCACATCCTAACTACGGTAATAGATGCTGCCAGCACAACATAACAACCACAGTCTGCGCTAATTTGGTAAGCTTACGAACTTTTCCAAAATTGAAAGGAAAACAAAGACCAATCAATCAGTCAAATCAAAAACATCTTATCAGATAAAGCATCGCACGCGGTAAGAAGGCACATGCAAAAGAAGTAACTGACCTAACAACTTTTTATCCTTCAATTCATAATCGTCAAAATTCCATACACATCAGACAAGCACACGGTCCCTCAAACCAAATCCTAAAAGACCCTTCTTTTCTCAAACTTTTAATAGATCACAGGATTCCATTGAGCCTAGACTTACATATGATTATCCAAAATATAATGTTTCTTGATAATTACTACTCCAGATTTCAAACACTAATGCTCAATCCACCTGAACGGGCAAAGTAGGAATCGGAGATGGACTAGACATAAGCCAGCCAACTTCATATTCTGGCAGCAATTGTCAGAAAAGATAACATTTCAAGTCTTCAAACGATACAGAACAATCTGTCTTTGCATCAGTAGCTCTGCAAAAATTAGAAACATCTGACAGCAGTAGCAAATTCGATGTATGATATAGTTCTGAATAGAACATAAGACAAAAAGCTGCAAATAAATGATGTACAGGTCTGCTGTACCATGTATTATCACATGTCTACATTTATTGTTTATACGCTTGTGGAGAGACCGATAGTTAAATGTCAAGGAATAAATTACGAACAGTAATGCAATTCCCAAGCAATTTTAACAAATTTGAATTAGAGTTGAGCCAAATTAAAATAATATCTGCAAGATGGTAGTCATAAATGTCTCGAAAATTATCTGGTGAGGACCAGGATGCCAATGTACTTAATACATTCACGACTTCATTATCTGTTAGAAACCAATTAAGAACGCTTATCCTCAGGTAGCATAAGTTCGAATTGCTCCGAACCTAAGATGAAGGAAAAAGCAGACGGCCATTAGATTCTGCATCATTCTACATTTAATGGATACTCGGTATGTTAAAAGTCAAACGCTTCCACGTAGAATTAATCGTCGTCATTTTAGGTGCTTACATAGGAGAGATAGAGAGAGAAGAGATAGAGCACAAATGGTTGAAAGTACTGATAACCTCTGACAGTGAAAAGGAGAAGGATGAAGAGGCAACCTTCATCTTTGTCAATGTTAAACATATTTCAGAGTCAACTATTCTAACAAGCTACTAATACAAAAAAATAAAACTAACCCTTTCTTTGGTGGGGAAGAAAAAAACAAGTGAGAAACAAATGAGCTTGGTAGAAGAAAAATGAAAGAAGAAAACCAGCAAGATATAAGACCTATTAGGTATTTCCACTCTATTACTGTTTTCATTCACATTTATTTCTTCCCATTGTTTTTATATTTCCTTTAAATCAAACCTTTTCATTTGTACTCCATTCCTCACTTATTTCCATGCACCTTCACTATTTCTATTTTTAGCCCATTTCTTTCCTTCCTACCAAATAGATCCTAAAGTAAAAGGTGCATTTGGATAATTTAGTCAATAAACTTCTCTAAGAAACTAGTGATTTAGTTTAAGAAAAACTTCCAACCATTAACATCTACCCAGAATCATATTTGCTAGACTAAAAAGCTGTTATCACGATGAGTACCATCCTCAAATTAAACGATAAATGTGATAAATTTTTTTGTCATTTAACTTTCACTGCTTTGAGGAAGACGTATGCTTCTTTATTTCATACCATTAACATGCATTAGAATGTTTTACTACATTCTTGCTCCCGACTCATTTTCCACTCTTTAGTCCATCCTAAGATACTAAGTTTACTCTCAACTTCACAGCCTCTAAATCAGAGCAAGAACCTCACTATAGATAGAGGCAATTATAATGCAGTTCTTTTTCCCATGCTTGTTCTCGTTGTGTGTTTCTTTAGCTAAGTCAATCCCATTACTAAGAAGTTTATGTTAAGATCCTCCATCGATTAGAGATAATGCTAAATTATAATATATAAGTGGGAGCATAAAATCTTACCTCACAAGCCAATTATGTGATGTTAAATTAGACTTAAAATCTACTTCCTAATATCGTATCAGAGTCCATTCTAGTTCGTTTGTTGTGTCACCCACTATTGGGCCGCTGTCGAACCACCCACAAATATCCAATCCCACAAAGGTTGAGTTAAACTTAAAGTTTACTTCCTAATAATTTAAAAAGGTCCTAGACCCAAGACATGTGAAACTCACACTCTATTGATCCATATTGTCAATTCAAGTAGACCCTTTCAACTTAAGGAGACAAAGCTCTCTCAACATTTTATTTGGTCATCAAGACTTAATCCATGTTCTTGCTTAAAGTGAAACAAATTATTTACCATATGAGCCACCAGACATTTGTAAGAGCCTAATGAGGTGGAAACTCAACTCTATAAAGAATAGCAATGGAAACATTCAAGATTATAAATAGAGAAAATTTAATGATAACAAATGATATGTGAAATTGAATCAATATACATCAAGGACAAACGAAAGTTTTTTAGTTAAAAAAGGAAACAAAAGTTTGTGAAAGGCTTAATGAGTAATGACGTCTCATAGCAAACTACATACATATAAATAAATTAAATATATATTATTTCAAATAAATTATTCGTTATATAGAGAGGATATAAAAACCTGTATATAAACACTGGTAGTTTCTTTATTCTATATTTTTTAACACCATACAAACAATTTTTTCAGTAATTAAATTAGATGAGAGAATTTCTAGACTCCAACCATACTTAATTCGAATTTGAATCAGAATCTAAGATGCACATTTGCCTGCAAATTCGCAACAAAAAGCAACAAGACAGAGTTCTTTAGGTTGATCCAGATTGAGAAGGTGATGACCCTAAATTAAACACGCTAAATATGGCTTGTTGGAGAACCACTTTAACCAAAACATTTCTTGTGTTATCGAATTTGTCATTTGAAAGGGGGAAGGGAACATTGCAATTTAATTCGCATTGGCAGAGGTCAATGGTGGCACTTGAACTAAATTCTCAAATAAATATTCAAAAATAATGAATTTTCTCGGCCAATCTTGATGAATTTAATTTTGAGGAACATTGACTACATGAAGATTATGTTAAGTAACATGAAAATCCTTTAAAAGATCTTCAAATCATTAACCAGTTGTTCTCACGTTCTCCCGGGAACAAGCTTTAGGTTCAAACAAGGGCAGCTTTACACCAAATTAATATCAATCACCCTAAAGTCTAAGCATACAGTATTCTCAACCTAAGTACCTAATGTTTAACTTCCTTGCAATAGATACACACGATTCAATCGTTTCAATTTCATCACCTACTCATAATGTGCGTACCCTGCATCCGCCTGATTTGGTATTTCTATATACATGTCAAGTTTTCAAACATAAATTTGAGTGAATTTCATTTTGCCAACTTAGTTTTAAAAGCAACCCCTAATGTTAAGTTCATATGAAGTCAAACATAGGTGTGCATTGGAGGAGGAATCAAACATATTACCAAACAAAGTTTAGCAAGAAAAACTTCCATTCAAAGCAGCTGAACGGGAAACCAAACATAGCATATATAGTGTGTCCTTCAATCATTCTCATTACTAAGAATATTGTATCTTCTGGAGAAGCCACGTACCAAACTTTTCTCCATGATTCGATTACAGTCATCGAACATAATCACTCAAATTAAAGATTATATAATAGAATATCATAAATAATGATAATAATCAGCAAGTACATTTCACCAGTGAATAGTGATATGAAAAAACTGCTAAATTACAAAACTCCACATTCACCAGGGGTTAGGTTATCACTTCCGAAAATCCCAGTCCCCGGTTCTTATTCTTACCTCAAAGCAACCCTCGGAATTCGAGAAGGCGGAAGGTGAAGAGCGCTTCGAGGACTCCGAAGCACGAGCCAAAGAAGACATCGATAACGTAATGCCTCCCGAGAGCGATGCGAGAAATTACAGTGGTCGCGGCCCAAGTCCAAATGGCCGCGATGAGAACATCAACGGCGAGGGCCTGGTCTCCGCCGAACCAGCGATGCACGAGGAAGGCGACACGTGGATGGTGGAGATCGGCGAGGAGCGAGGGGCGGGCGAGGGAGAAGATGGAAGCGACGAAGCAGACCCTGGAAGAGTGACCGCTGGGAAAGGAGAAGTTGTCGACGGGGACGACGGCGTTGTACTGGGAGTGGTTGGCGTAGGAGGGGCGGGATCGGCGGACGAGGAATTTGATGAGGGCGATGAAGATAAGGTCGATAAGGGAGCAGAGGAGCTGGGGAAGGAAGAGGTGGGAGCGGAGAGGGGAGGAGGAGGGAGCGGCGAGGAAGAGGGCGAGGGATACTGGGAAGAAGAATCTGAAGTCCGCCAAAAGCTCTAGGAAACGGAGGAGGGGTTTTGGGGCGATGGGGCGGGTGAGAGTGTGGATGAAGAAGGAGACGGAGTTGTCCAGGTCGTGGATGCGGCAGAATAACGGTGGCGCCGCCGGTGGGGATTTGGGGGGTCCATGGCCTTGGCCCATCGGAGTTACTGAGGGCGTTAACGAAACGTTGGGTCTCACGGAAATTCAAACGATCGAAAACGGTTAGTTAGGATATGATGCGACTTCGTTTTGGGGGTTTCTGCGTTTTTCCTGTAGTAAGAGTGTTTTAGTCTCTTATCTTTCTAATCTCAATTTAATTACTCTTGATATTTTGATTAAATGATTACTGTAATAAAGAAATAAAAAACCTATAGGGATAGAAAAAAAAAATAGAATAAGAAGCAACAGAAATAAAAAATATCTGGATGAATGAAAAAGAGGTTAGTTAGATTTATTGGGAAAAAGGTAAAAAAAATAAAATTGAAAATAACATTTTTGTATTTTAAGAGTATAATATTTTTAAATAAAATTAAATTGATTTCAAATTTTAAAAATCAAATAAAGGATATAAATAAGTAATTATATACACTAAGATCCATTACATAATAATAATAATAAT
>Ga0123340_1003258_pt1 | contig 15133 bp, 7 predicted proteins | sample SirMexnodulemix_FD_89961 | JGI IMG/M metagenome (GOLD analysis project Ga0123340, IMG submission 89961) | Root nodule microbial communities of legume samples collected from Mexico - Siratro Mexico nodule mix | ecosystem: Host-associated > Plants > Roots > Nodule | place: Mexico: Nepantla... | reverse complement strand
TCTCATATATAATATATATATATATATATATATATATATATATATATATATATATATTCCTGTTTCTCTTTCACAAGAACATCCTCTTCCTACAAAAAATCATATAACTATTGGTAACTTATTACATTTCTACTTTCTCCTACAAATATATTATAGCAGGATTTGGTCTCCTTGTACTTTCCTTCATATACCCAACTTTTGATATCCCTGATTTTTCCTTACATATTATTCTTTATACTGATCATTTTTCATTATAAATTAACATATGCATGAATGTGTAAATAGTTTATGTCTTGATATGTCTAATTACAAATTATTGTATAGGATTATATATTTTTTAAAAGTTATATTAATTATAGTTTTTTATGATTTTTATCAGCAAGAAACAATAATATAGTCATTGAAAAATAAAATTAATTATAAAGAATAAAACAAAGATTTTGCAAAAGGAGTTTGCCCGATTCTAAATCATCAGACCGCATATGCTATGCATTTCATATACAAAGCTCATTAATGATCAACGATATAAAACTAGTTATACTCATTGATTTTGCACCATTTTCAAAATCATATATTAGAATATCTTTTTTAATCGGCCACATATTAAAATATTAATAGCAGAAACTTAGGTATTATAAAATACTTAAATCTCACATTGAATAATAGGAGATACTTAATGAAGTACTTGTATCTCAGTGCTTTGGAAATTACTATCCACTTCAAATAGTATACAGATGATATGATTTGAAAATGATACTAAATTTTACTTTAAAAGTTCAATATAATAATTTTATTGAGTCATCTTTTAAGAATATATTTAGTGAGATGGAGGTTAATGGCCTACATTAGATGGTGTGATGTTCTTAAAAATCAAAGGTGGAGGAGAGGGGGAGGTTAAGGAAGTCACGTGAAAGTGTGTGGAAGCTCACAGAGTCCAAGACCAGATGATTTTAACTTCAGATTTATTAAAACTTCAGATTTATTAAGAAACTTTGACACACAATCAACAAGGAGCTTTTCCAGCTTTTCCACTTGGTAGAATTTCATGAACATGACACTTTTCCAAGAGATGTAATGTTTCGTTTATTTCCTTCATTTATTATATATATAGTTCTCAAAGTGTTGGAGACTGTATATCTCACTCATTGGATGTGAGTATAAGGCGGTGTTAAGATGCTTAAGAATAGGATAAAAAGGGTGTTTGATAGATCAACGTCAAAGGGAATTTGTGGATGGCAGGAATATCCTACATGGGAAGTTTGTTGCTAAGGAGGAGGTTGAGGAAGAACAAAAATGAAATGCTAATTAGTGTTTACAGTAAATTATGAGAATATATATGACTTGGTGAGTTAAGATTCCTTCTTTATATGCTAAAAGAATTGGGGTTTTGTGATATGTGGATCATGTGGATAAGAAAGTTACTAATTCATTGTCACTATTATTCAATTGAAGCTTGTATCATCATTTTAAACCAAAAAGGATTTTTGTCAACGGGATGAATATCACTTTTATTGTTTATTATGGTGCGGAGGACTTTTTTTTTTTAACGGTTATAAATATAATAAATAGGAACACTTAAGGAGTGTTCTAACCCTATTACAAACACAAGAAAGAAAACTTAATCACTACTCTCTCTTAAACCACCAAAAACATAGATTTAATAAACTACTAAGGGATCACTACTCCCACAAACTTAGGAATACACAAATCTCCCCAATAGTGGGGAGGACTTGGTACTTAGGTATAAAGATTTTGAGGTAGGAGAAGACAAGGTGGAGATACATATCTTGTAAGATGTGGATGACACACATTTGTGGGGCAAATGTCATTAGGAAATGTACTAACCATAAAAGCATGTTAAGGTTTTTAAAGTAGTACAACAACATGTTTAGAGACACAATGATCATTATAATATTTCATGTTTGGTGAATTTTTTTACGAATATTTTTGTGAAATTTATGAAAAGAATTTGCAAGAAACTCATTTAATGCTAACTTTTATGGACAATTTTTAGAAAAAGTCTCTTGAAAATAAAAAAATTCTAATATTGAATGATAGAAGTATAGACCTTTCAAAGTCATATTATTGAGATAATTTGTATAATATTATTATAGAGCTCGTGTTTATTACACTATAAGAAAAAGACTATTTAAAAATCAATATTTAGCTATCAAATAAAATGGTTGCTAATTGTGACTAAAATAGTTACCAAATTAGATTTTGATTGCTAAATAACTATAAAATAAAAGTAATGATTGAATTTAGTGACCAATTAAGTCAAATAATTGGTATCTAACATTAGCTACCAAAGTTTTAGTGTCCTATGTCATTATTTAGCAATCAAAATCTAATTTGGTAACTATTTTGGTCACAATTAGCAACTATTTCATTTGTTAGCTAAAATTTGGTCTCTAAACAACTTTTTTTTCTTGTAATGTTAATATAAACTTTTTATTGGATAAAAAAATTAAACAACTAAAAATCAGTCATCTTATATGTTTTTTTTTTTTCAAAACCAGACAAAACATTACTTCTCAGTATACCATCATTAAATAAAATTTACCCAAATACTCAAACCATTAGACATAGGCATACCTGACTCATCCTGTTATTCAATACCAAGTCCTTGGAAAATTTTGACAAGAAAGCTAGAATTTTTCAAAGATAATATACATGGACTCAAATTTCTTAAATATAGTTTGTATTTAAGCCTGGTAAAATATATGAATGGAAATTTTAATTATATATATATATATATATATATATATATATAAATTAAGAAATATTTAATCATTTTAATTATATTAATTTTTTCTTCTAATAATTAGTTGAGTAAATGATGATTTGATTTCTTCTTCTCCTTTTTCATTATATAAAATAATATTTTGAAGCTATACAAATTAGACAATAAGATATCTATAATTCTGAATAATAAGTATAGTGTGTGCTTAATTTTGTTTATGATTTGTGTGTTTTAGACTTTATACATAATTGTGTTTCTCTTCTCAATTGTGATTTGTGGTTCTTGTTTGTAATGGGATTTCTGTTTGTGTTCATAGTCTTTGTTTTTAACTCTAATGTGATTCTTATTTGTGTTACAATTTCGTGGTTGTGCTTATGGTTTCAATTCTCATATGTGATTATGATTTGTGTTTTTGATTTTGTTCATACACGTTGTTCTTACTCATGTTTGCAGTTTTGCTCATGCACATGATTTTTGTTTTTTGCTAACAACTTCAACCTAGTTTGTTTCATTTTCACATTAATTCTCTTTGTTTCATTGGGACTATGTTGTTTAACTAATATGACAACTTCAGATAAACACAATTTTGTTTACATTTTCAATGACAAGAATTATACAACTTGAAAATTTCAATTCAAAACTTATGTCAAAGGGAAAGGATTATGGGATCATCTAGATGGGCTTTCCAAGCCACTGACAAAACAAATAGTCTTTGATTCATGGGAAGTAAAATATTCTTATATCATCTCTTCAATTCTCAGTAATATTCAATGATCAATACTTTACACTCTTTCTCAATTACTTAACAAATATTGGATTCTTTTTTCAACAAATTTATAGCTAGAACAGTACAACCAAGCTCTTTTAGTTTGAGCTAGAAATAGCCAATTACAAACAAGGTTATTTGTCCATTCAAGAGCTTTATTTTGATTTTTCTTTTGTATTTTTAGACAAATCAATCTGTTAAAGTATTTGTTGCCTTTGAATGTCCAAGATGTCTACAACACTAGTAAGCGAGATAAATTTCCCATAAAATTTAGTAGGAGTTTTAGGCTATTAGAGGTGGTTTGCTAAATAGGAATCATGTTCCTTCTTTGGATACATGTGTTGAACTTCTTAGGGGAGAATAATGTTTACTTATCCAAGGATCTATGTCTCATGATATTGCCTTTCTGAAATCTGTGAAAGTTGCATATGTTATCCAAAGTAAAGGTAAAGGTCATGATACGCATCAAGTCCAATGTTTTTCCTTCAAATAGTTTGGACATGTTACTTGTAATTGTAGTACAAAGTTTTGTCATTACTACAAACAATAGGGTCATCATACCTCTAAATGCCTCATACTTCCTTCACAAAAATTACAACTATTAGATAAAAGTTTAACAAACTCTTTATTTAAATTCAATTATATGCTTAAACAATAAAGCGTTAAAATATAATCTTTATAATTAGGTCTTATCAGATGCAAGTGTCTTGTTTAGCCTAAAAGATGCAAGTAGTATGGATTAAATCCATTAGTAGCTAAACCAAGTCGCACATTTCGAGGGTATGAGGAAAATGTTTTCCATGCTTCAAAATCTCTTAGATGTCTTAAGATGTCTTCATTTGTACTTTTCAATACATGACATCGGATATATGCTTAGCTACTTTAAAAGACATAAGCATCCTCTATAAGCATGACTTCAAAGGAAAATATCTTAAAATCTTTGTAGGAATTTTTTTTTTGTTTATTACCTGTTGCACAACCAATTCTGTCCCCTTTTTTTTCTTCAATCTAGATGTTTTACATTTCTTAAAAGAATCCATATATGTGTCTTCTCCTAAGTACAACATGCAATAATTCGAACAAGCAAAAATTTGGGTGTAATTAAGACTAAGCTTGTTAATGGTTTTCTTCACCTCATAAAATAAAAGTGAATTTTAGCATGTTCAAAAGCATATGCTAACAACTATGTATCATGGACATTGCCTTGTCACTTATTTTGCATAGGCATATGATCTGATATAACTTGATCAAGAAAGAAAGTTTAAAATATCTATCATACCCTTCATATAAACTCTCTTGACCATCTTGCATTAACTCAACAAAATCTTCAATATCATCATTCATAGTATGGCTTGACTCTGCACTCATTTCTCTATCATCCATCACGACATTGCTATATTGATGATACCCAAATACATCATTAGCCATGTCACGCCTCAGATTATTAGCAAGAATTCTTTCATTATCTTTTTGCAGCATTAAAATTGTTTCATTTGTCACATTTGCCTCTATTCTCTCCTCATGTGGAAGTCACACTTTATATCCAATTGAAAAATGTTTAATAATCAATTGATCATGCATTACTTTACGACACTGTCATTTGTTAAAGTTGTATTTCTAACATGGGCATATTATCTTTCCCCTCACACCATAATTAGCAAATGCAAAGTAAAAATATTTATGCAAATCTTTCCTATATTCATGTGTATCTCTAGGCATATTTATCCATTGGAATGTGGGTCTGTTCAAGCCAAGATAATTGACACATCATTTCAAGAGAACAATAGCATATATATCAATAATTTTATTGTGTCGCATTAAAAATTGGGTTATATTTAGATAGAACAATAATTGTCAAAACTATATTTTGACGTTAGCTAATTAGTTTAACAAAAATTAGTTAGTTGAAACTGATTAAATATCTATATGTATAATGATTACTTGTGTATAAGATGGGTTCTCTTGTGAATTCAATTGTAGAAGTCTTTCTATTTATTCCAGAAATTGTCACTTATTACGCTCTTCAAGTTAATTCGATAGTTTGTGGAATTTTATTACTTGAGTTATTATAAATGACCTCTACATCTCTCTCTAACAACCGTTCATGTTTTTCTTTGATTTAATTTTTCACTTTTTTTCTACCATAGATCTCTTTAGATGGTTATGTGTTTTGCTAAAATTCAATATTTTTCTATCATTCTTTTTTCTCTTCTTCACTGTTACCAAAAAACAATTTTTCTGCTACAATTATGATAATAAAGTTTCATAACCCACTTGTATACAATAACAAAATACAGTAAAAATAAAAAATGGACAATATAAACAAGAGAGAAACCAGAGAGACTAGAGGAACCGGAGAGACCCGAGGCACTGAACCCACGAAATGCACAGTAATTTCAGCAAAAATGCACTACAGTTCTAGAACGAAGATGCATCAATTGATAATAATTTATTCACAAAAGTAAACAACACACTAAGAGTTAGTCATAGAAGTGATCTAGGGCATAAGAAATGGGGAAAGTGAAAATCAATTTTTAAAACCAAATAGGGTAAAAGGAAAACGAGTATACCAAATAGGACACAAGTAGAAGGAATATTGGTTGAGAGATGTAGATCTGTACAAGAGTTAGAAATGATTTACAAGGAAAAGTCCCTGTACAAGCAACAAAACGTGATTTGTCTCTAAATGAAACCCTACGTTTTTATGAACGTGAAGTGTGTAAAAAAGATTTCAACGAAATTTCTCACATGTTGGAGTTTCTTAAAAAAAATTAAAATAATAAACACTTTACTATATTTTATTAATCACCTAAGCATTAGCAATTTTGTTGCCATAGCACCCGACATAGACTCATTCATTGATCCTAACACAAGGTAATTGCATTTGTCCATTTCCTGCATTGTTCCATCCGCACCTGCAACACATTTCACACACAAAACTCTCGGACAACACATTTCACACACAAAACTCTCGGACAATAACATGTTAATTCTGTCAAGGATCATATATTATACAACCCACTAATAAATTTGAGTTATCATTCCTATCACCTAATTGCCCCTTATAACTAAGTTGCCCATATCTCATTCAACCATACCTAAGGTCCTATCAACCCAAGATTTTTAAGCATGTTAGTGGGTCAAAGCACCAATCAGAGAATGAAAATCTCAGTTTTTCATATTTTGCACCAATGAAAGTCCACGTATTAACTTGAGTTACCGCGAGCACCTCAACCATATTGTATTTCCAATTCTTAAGTATCACATCATTTCTCTGTTTCTAGAGATTTTGTATAAACTCAACCAAATCATTCTCTACACGACATTATGTTTCTTACCCAACCTAGCCCATTCATAACCTAACCAGTGTTTTGCGTCGTTATTATTGTGCATTTTGCATGCCAACCCATTTATCACACATTTGCTAAATGCTACTGGTTTCCTTACATAACAAAAAATAAATGATTAACACTTTTATCGCATAAGTTACAAAAGATATAGTTAACATTATTAATTGGGATCCCTCTCTTGTGTAACTTGTCATGGGATGGTATTCTATTATGCAATATCCTCCATGCACACAGCTCGACAGTAAGGTGATCTCGACAGTAGGGTGATCATCAGACATTCACAAATTTTCAAGGGTCTCCTTAGTCTCCCTACCACAATTCTATTATACACCTCACTTACTTTATATTCATTGTTATTAGCCCCACTACAAACCCATTGATTATGTCTATCTAATCTTGGAACACAACTCCGAATACTTTACATGAACTCTTCAAGCATTGGCTTTTCCCACTCAAACCCGCTCATTCTCCAATTCATATTCCACTCCCAAACTTTCTCATTCCATGCCTCCATATTTGCTACCTTCGTCCCTTTTTGTTCTAAGTTTGTTTAAAGTCATATTTTAAAATCATTTCTCCAACCTAAAAATCTTCTCAAAAAAGTATGTCACTCTTTTTACCAACCTATCATTTAATATTATCATTAAACTATTTTCTATTTTTCCCTTTTTATATATATTTTTCAAATCTCTCCACCATCTAAACTTACTTGATTTATCATAATCATTATTCAAGACCCTTCATTATCCATACGTTGATATAATAATATCACGGCCACAATCCCGTGTCTTTCTTTTCGTAATCTCCATTTTCATTTTATTTAAGATAATCTTTTTTGTAATTCCCGCAAATTTTGAGGCATCTTTTATCCGTATATTCTTCCTATATTTAGTTTTATCTTATAAGGGACATTGATTTTTCTTCAATATTAAAGAAATTAATAATAAAAGCATAGTTAATTTTTCAAATAACCAACAGTAATTTTCAAACAATTCAATTTTACAAGACTTTAATTAATGTTTTTTCAGCTAGTTTTGTTCACTAAATAATTCCACTGTGTATATGTAAAAAGGATTTGAATTGTCTTTTCAAGTGTTTACAATTTCTACCAAAAAAAAAAAAAGTTTATTCTATAACAAAAAAAAATATATCAAAAGCATAAGTTTCTGAAGAATGAAGATAAGGAAGTGCATATCCCAATCACGCAAAGAATTCAGATCCAAAGGAAACGTTGAACTCCAGTTATGGCAAGTATCTATCAACCCAACTAGATAATATAGAATGATAAAAAGAGAAACAAACAGTACAAATTTTCAATCTTAAATTTTGCAGTACGTTTAAGATGATTTATCAAAACTTTTGTTCATGAATACTTTTTATTGTGAAATTTGATTGACTAAAATTTAAAACTTTATTTAAAAAGATTGTGTTAAATATTTTTTAATGATCTTAATTTTTTTTAAATATTTATATTTTATTTTAATATTCAAGATAATATTTACTATTGTTTTAACTATATTTTTACTTTTATTCATAATTATTATATGAAGAAGAAATAAAATGGATAAAACTAGAAATCTCATAATCATTTTATTAGCACGAAAATATACTTTTTTTATTTTATTTTTGCTACAAAAACCTTAAATTTCGCTTAAAATGAGAAAGTAAACATTATTCATTTGAAAATAAATTCGGGATGATTTTTTGGTTAGAAATTTAATGATTATGAATTTGAAAGTTTATATATATATATGTGTGTGTTTTTGTGTGTGTATACAAACATATACTCCTTCGTTTTAATATTTAATTAATTCACTTTTTAAGGTTAATAATAATTAAAATAAATAAAAGTATTATTATTATTATTAATCTAAAAGTGTGGGACTAAATAATAATTAAAAGATTAAAATATAGTTTGGCTGTATAAAATATATTTTTTTTAACTCTTATAACAATTTATTAATTTTAATTCTAAAGAATCATAAAAATGTGTTTTCAGTTTTAAATGTTAAAAATAGAAATTTGAAAATTGCAAAATATGTTTTTTCATACCAAGATACAATTTTTAAGTACAATGATAAAAAATTTGCTCATCTTTACACAATAACTTTATTTTTGTGTTTGGAGTTTTTAACTTTTATACAGACTTTTACTAAACAAATTCTAGAAGATAGAAAACTATTGCAACTAGAAGTAATAAAATTTTGTTAAATATAACGTCATACATATCGTCACTTCATGGTTATAATTAAAAGATTATTTTCTAATTATTGACGAATCAAAACCTGAGGCACCGAGATCATTTAAATTTTAGTTAATGTACTAAAAGAACAAAAAAAATGTACTGAAAATAAATTTTGTCAAAACTCTATTCATTAAAAATGAAAACATGTCAAATAAAAAATTGTCAAAAAAATTCACGGTGATAATTAAGGATTTACTCAAGTAAAATAATTGAAAGATCAATTACTTTTTATTATTATACTAAAAACAAAAAAAGATACTTTTTTTATGAAGAATATATTTTTTCAAAATATCATGAAACCACCAAAAATTTTCTTTCCTCCCTTTTTTTATTACATTAACCAAATAAAAAAAATATTTGTTTGTTCTTTTTCTTTCCACCATCTCGAATGATTGTATCTTGAAGTACATATAGATATGGTAAATGAAATTTGGAATGTAGTAGTACAATTTTAGCGAAAGAAATATAGAGAACAAAGATGCTTCATTGGGATGTGTGCGAGTTCTGAAGTTTTTGTCGTGAACGCACTTCTTTGTCGTAGGCGTGCGCATGCTCTTTGTTGTGTCGGCTCATTCTAATCTAATTTACGTATTGCTTAAGCATTTCACCATATTCCTCTTTTAGTACACTTCGAGTGCCCACAAAACAACAAACACATGTTCATGTCTCGAGTTAACTGAAATAATTAAATTCACTCTAATACAATAAAACTATTTTTAAGCAAGCTTTTTTTAGAGGGTTTCACCATTAATTTTATACAAAATTTTCATTAAAGAACAATATATTAAAATTTATTAAAATTTTAAACTAGGAGAGATATTAATATACCCAAGACTAGAAGAGAAATGAAGTAAGTAAACTTTAAAAGAATCCAACTAAATAAAAAAAATACTTTATTTAAAAGTAATACAAAATATTTTAATGTACAAAAAAGAGATCTAGGAGTTTCTTATGATGGAATAAAAAAAAATATATAAGAATGTGCAACTCATGAAAGTTGTCACTTTGATAAGACAATATGAGAGTTTCACTACGAAGGAGGGTAAAGTGGATAATTATATGTTTCGAACAATCCAAATTCTTCTAAATGATATTGGAGATATGGATAACACCTTTTCTAAAGCCTAAATCAAACTAAAATTTTTTGAAAAGCATGATTAAAGTTTGTAAGTGCAATTACTAAAGAAGTTCAAGATTTGAAACCTTGTTTCGGAAGAGTTTTTTGAGATTCTGAAATTTTTTAAAAAAAAAAAATATTATATACATATATATATATATATATATTATAAGAAAAAGATTATTTAGAATTAATTTAGCTACTAAATAAAATAGTTGTTAATTATAATCAAAATAGTCACCAAATTAGATTTTAATTGTTAAATACTATAAAATAAAAATAATAATTGATTTTAGGTCAAGATAATTAGCATCTAACATTAGTTATCAAAATTTTAGTGACTTATACATTAAATTCTAAATTAGTATTAGATACAAGACATATATAAAGTATTCAAGAATGTAAAGAAATATTCTAGCTTCTCTTATATAAAAAAGATTTGGGATGTTATAGATACAAGACACTACTAACTTCTTCATTAGTTCAAGAATTCCAAATCTAATTAAGAAAACATTCTTAAAAATTAAAATCTATTTTTAGAAAAGAAATAAGAAGGAGCCTCATGCATGAGATGTCTTTTGTTAAAACAAAGTTTATGGGATGTCTTTTGTTAAATCAAAGTTTAACAAATATCATTTAATTTTGATTATGTATTTAATAACAAAGTATAAAATATGACTTTATAAATATCAAATCTCAACAAATCCAAGTGATTGGTCTTGAAAAAAGAAAACACGTAACATCTTACTTATATAACTTCATCTGATAAGAACACACAATAGATAAATGTGGTCTGAAGCATTTTGTGGTACATGCTGAATACTTATAAATGTTTATTGTATGCTTGTAGAGAATGTTCACCTCTTTGTTTCTTACACGAGGATCTTACAATGAAATATCTACATCAAAGATTTCTTTTAAAGAATGTGTCTAAAGTTGTTCCACACCAATCAATCATCAATCACTCAAAAGAAAAGAAAGAAAAAAGCTTTCTAGAAAGCCTTGACTTGGTCAGACTCTGGGCAGAGATGAAGGCAAACGAAGAAATGTCTCCGTACCACCTCGATTGTGCATACATAGTGTAGAATAAATGAATGACATAATATTAATGTCCTCGCTGTCACAATGACTTTTGCCTTGTTTATGTGCACTTAAAAATGCACTTAGAAAAAGATGACTTTTTTCTTTCCTCTACAAATTCACTCCTTCAAATCTACGAACATCGCTTGGTCCAAACATATATAAATCCATCTTACTCAATAGTAAATCATTTAAAACAAATAAAATTTAAAATAAATAATCATGTCACTCCAAATTAAAAATGGTAAACACAATAAAATATAAAACAATGATTTTATATAAATTATTTTTCTTCTTTTATTTTTTATTTGTTAAACATTAAGTTTGATTTTTTTTTATTGAGTTTTAATATCCAATAAGTGGACTCCATCAAATTCGGCTAAGGCACAATTTTAAGATGTCTTCCATTACTATTATGTGATCCAAGGTTTCCGTACGAAGATATTTAATATCAATAGGTCTTAAATAAATTTATATAAAAAAATTAATATATCACTTTTAACAAAATCTTAAAACAATAAATATATGATTTATTTCTTTTATATATTATTTATTTTATTCATTTATATTTAATATAAAACTTTTAAAATAATTCACCAACAATAATTAAGGTCTCTCTTCTCCCTTCTCACAACTTTAAATCCATTGTGTCTTAAAATTTAATTTTTCACACTACAAATGAATAAATAAGCAAATAAATAAAATAAAGTAATATTCACTTATTTGTTTGGACAGATTTACTTGTCATTTTATTTTCTATTTTACCACGGTGAAAACTTCAAAGCTCTAGTGATTAGTGTTTCAGCGTTTCTCGTAAACAAAAGGTTTCAGCGTCATTTTTTAAAAATGATTTATTTATTAATATCATGTAACCTGTTGATTATATTGTCAAATATCTTTTTTAGAACAGCTGCTATAATGTTTAAGTTTAAATAAATTTAGTCTATATTTGTTTAGGAAAAATTAACATGACACTTGAAAATCTTAATTAAACTAGTATCTTTCAGCATTGTATCCACTATGACAAGACAATTCAAATAACTTTAATTATTTGTTTGTTTACAAAAGTAAGGTACTGTAATCAATGAGTTCCAATTTTTAAATCCCTGCCACTGTTTAGAGAGCCAGAACGAGCTTTATTAGCAGGGGTAAAATCAGAAGGTAAATAGGTGAAAAACAGAAAGAAAAGAAGTCAGTGATGAAGAAATAGAGAAGCGATAATATATATTAGTAGTTCTTAGTTAAAATTTATTTTTAACTTATTAATGGATAATTGACGTTAAATAAGATTATTTGTAATAAAAAAAATCTATATTTTGATGGTGAATATAAAAACATCTCTATAAATCATAATTTTCTTCAATTTGGTGAACCTAATTTGTCTTTCAACCAGTCTACATAAGTGTTATCTGATTATTGGAAACTAGGTCTCTAAATATTTATTTGTTTGGCAAATATAAATGTGTGAGAAACCATTAATTTAAATCTTGAATGAGTCCCATAGATCTTTTTAATAAATAAAAAATAATATGGTTCCTGAATATATACAAAATGAAGAACTATGTTAATATTATATATTAGTAATAAAAATAATTTTAAATTCAGTATCGAAGGAATTCTTAAAATTAATTAAATGATAAAATGATATTAAAAAAAGTTTTGATAGCATAATGTAATTGTCGATTTTTTTTAGACTAGATACTAATTAGATTTTATTTTTCATGAAGACCAAATTGTTAACAATGATTTTGTTAAAATGACATTCAAGAAAAAAGCATTTCCAAAAGAGAAAAACCGAGCAAAGTTCTTTGTGCAGTCTTCTGCATGCATGCATTATAAAGACCGTGGGTGCAGTGTACTGTTAATTTTACCACTGTCATCATCCTTTAGTCATCTTTTTGTTAGCCAAGTCAAATCTCTGTGCCTATTTCTTTGCCACAAAACATTGTTGCAATTGCACTTGATCCAATATTCAGACATGTCTCTCAGAATACACAAAGAAAAAAGTGTTTGTTCCTTTATATAAGTGATACCTTGTAGGAAAGCAAAACTTTCATTTAATTACAGAAAAATGAAAAGAAGATAAGCTAAAAACATATATTTATTTTTCTTCAATTCAATTTTCAAAACTTTTACGTACATTTTTCAACTTTCTATCTACCTAAATAAGAAGAAAGGAAAAAACTATAAAGCATCTCACTTATTATCATTATTTCCTGCATTTTTAAAATACGCTTAAGGGTAGTATGCCATATCATGATTATAAATATTTTTCTCAATTTAGTTTCCTATTTGTTTATGTAGAAAATCTTTTAAACAAGTGGACTATGTTCATACCAAGATAATGAAGAGAGTTCAAGCACTTTTGAATATAAACCATAAAAAAATTAGTTACATAGATGCTTCTTTATTGATCCATTGTCTCACAAATTTCTTACAAGCTCATGCAAATAAATAATGTAAAGTTTTTCTATAAACCTACATAACTTTACCTTTAACTTTACAACCTCATCCATTTTCGGAATTTTCAGAAAATATGGGGTGCAGGACGAAGTAACAGAGGTGCAGGAAGAAGACGTCCATTCCAAAATAGACATATGTGTCGGCCCAATATGTGGATTCATGACATGTATTGGTCCAATGCAGGTCAATATCTGTGTCTTGAATTGCATACCAATGTAAATGAGTTGAACTACTTTGTTTGCTTAATTTGTTTTTAACTTGAGTAAAAAAATTAATAATTAGATTTGATTATTTGAACTATTTACATTTAATTCTGTCGAATTTGATAATAAAAAATCATGAATAACTCATTTATTCAATTGATGATTTTGATTTCATTAACCTTTATTATTTCCATTCTTATTTTAGAAATATGTAGAACTTTGTTGCATTTATTTAAATTAATGATCTACAATGTTTCATTCTAGATATCATAAGTTGAGTACATATATCTATATATAGATCACAATATAATGTTCGATTTATTTATTTTTTGCTAAATACTGATTTATAATATTAAAAAATCATGAACAAAATAGATACGAATAATTAAAGAATCCAAACTCAAACTTTATTTTTTTCGAAAGTGAACTCAAGGTTAAATTATATTTGTTAAAATGAATGAGTAAAATTTCAACTACTACTTTTCTATTTACAAAGCAAACTTAAACTTAATATAAGAAGTAAACCAAAGATGATTATATAATATTCTTAAGACATAAATCTATTTTTAGTTTTTAAATTTACAATTGACCTTTTAGTTATATAATTAAGAAAAGACTTCTTATAATCATTGACTAAAATTTCTTATGCATAAATATTTAAAAGGAAAATAAACGTATCATTAGATATTTGATAATAAAAATATAAAATATGAATAACTTATAATTATTTGTTCTAGACAAAATTTTTAAACAATTTTTAGGAAAGATGAATTAAAAAAACATTTTTTAAATAAAAAAACTGTAAAAATATCAATTCTAAATTTGAAGGACGGAATCAAACTTATTTTATAACTTTTGAGAGACTAAAAATGTATTTAATTTTTTATATTATCTTTCTACTTGTGGGAGTGAGACCGTGTAAAAAAGTTTGGTAGGTGTTAATCAACCATCACCTCTATCCATTTATTATTGGGCGGCGATAAGATGGCTCCCATTAAATAAAAGATATTTACTTGATAATTTACATAATAATATTTAATTAAATTTTTTCAATTTTTAAAATTAAAATTATATTATTTTATTTTTACTTGTATTTTCTTAACTTTATTTTTTTTTTTTTTGTTGTGCGAAAAAATTGAGATCATTATTTTTTTTATATATATATT
>Ga0123340_1003257_pt1 | contig 15133 bp, 11 predicted proteins | sample SirMexnodulemix_FD_89961 | JGI IMG/M metagenome (GOLD analysis project Ga0123340, IMG submission 89961) | Root nodule microbial communities of legume samples collected from Mexico - Siratro Mexico nodule mix | ecosystem: Host-associated > Plants > Roots > Nodule | place: Mexico: Nepantla... | reverse complement strand
CTTCATATCTAATAATATTTTATTTAAGTTTTCGCTAAATTAAACGAGGTTATAGGAAGAAATCACGAGTTCATTATACTTGTACCTCAAAAATACATCTCACTTTAAACTTTATTTTGGCTAAAATATGGACCAAGGAAACGTTAATAAGAAAATAAAAACTCTTCTACTATATTATTTGAAAAATTAGAAAAATTATGGATTCCACTTCATATTACGAATCTCATTATAATTTTATACTTTTCAATATGTTTTGATTAATAATTTAAAAGAAAAAGTATATCAAGAAATATATTACTAACACTTCTTCAGTAAGAGTTGATTAGTAAGTGTTCTGTTGCAGTACATAAGCAATTTTTTGTAATTTTCAAACATTTTAATTTAAATTAAAAAGCGTATTAAAAGAGGTGTTAGATAATAAATATAATAATTAGTATTTTTATGATTTTAATTAATTTCGAGTTGTGGATCTGTGTTCTCTTGCCACCACGTGTATGAAGTGGGTACTGATTAGCGAGATGAAAAACGAAGAATAAAGCATGATTATTGATTAGTAGAAAAAGAAAAGAAAAAGAGAATTTTGGGGAGCATTGATTCATGAACCATGATGTTGCTTGCACACCCAGATTCAGTAGTCACTCACTAGCTCTCAAACAATAACAAAGTGTCACTAATAACTAACAAAGCAAAACAGAAGAACAAGGATTCCATTCCCAGAGATCAACCATGAAGAACAACCTCGACGACAACAACGACAACGCCGAACACAACAAAGACACTACGGTGGGCATCCTAGATTCCCGATTCAACCAGACCCTCAGAAATGTTCAAGGGTATCTATTCTCCTTTCTTCTCTCTACTTAGCTACTTGCTTTTAATTTTTCCTCATAATTCTACGAAAAACTCACGATCTCGCGAATTTCGCCGCCTGATTTGCTGATCTTCGCTTCCTAATATTTCCCTCCGTTTGATTTAGAAAACCCATTAGAAATTTTGAATCTTTTTGGCATTAGGATCACGAATTTTCGATGGGTGAAATTCTGAGACACGGTACTTAGGAATGGTTTATGTGGGTCTGGTGTAACCACCCCATTTTGATGTGATTGTGATCTGTTCATTCAAATTGGTAGCTTCCTTTCATAGTGTATTGATTGTTGCTGTGAAATGCTGGGGTAAAGGTAATTGAAGCATATGCCATATACAATTGATGGTAATTTATAATTTTGTATTCTTCCTTTGCGAAGGTTACTCAAGGGTCGTAACATTCCTGGTAAAATACTATTGAGCCAGAGGGTTGGTTCTCCAGATTACTCAAGCTTATCCTCACCAACTTATACACGGAGCCCCTCATACAGTGATACTGGCACAAGTGACCACACATCTGAGAGAGTAGAGGTGATTTTGGTACATTCATGTTTCATAGTTGTGTGTTATACTCACATTCATATCTCTAAGATTCATGATGGGTTGCAATTCATCAAGTGAAACCTCTATTCTTAACACAGAAGGAAGCTCAAAGTACAAGTAAATCATTTGGTACTCCCAATGAGAATAAGTCAAAAGTATCGGCATCCAATGTTGAGAGCCTCTCTGAAGAAGTCCAGAAATCGTCATTGGGTGCTAGAGCTACAGATTCTGCTAGGGTTGTCAAGTTCACTAAGGTGCTTTCTGGGACGATGGTTGTATTAGGTATTATAAGCTCTCCATTTCCATTTTTTTTATATCACTAATGACTGCTTCTTCATTGCTCTTTTCTACTCTGGTAGAAGTGTGATATTTAGCTGAGCCGTGTTCCCATATTGACACACTCATGACACAGTTGCCTTTGCTTGTATAATTTTTTAATTGTAAGGTTCAAAATAATTGTGCAAGACAATCTGAGTAGTTCATACCTTTTAGAAAGAGGAGAAATACAAAGCGACAAGAATAAGAAGTCCTCTGGAGCTAAAAATTACTGGAAAAATGAACTGAGAGCATGATGCTTAAAGGACAGCGTGCAAGTATGTCTGAATGTCTGACAAATGTGTAAATTTTGTTAATTTCTAGGCACATTGATTTAAGATGAAGTCTTGGAAATGCATAAGATATGGGGTGATCCCGTCTCAAGGGTCCTCCTAAAATTTAGAGTGGGATCCATCTCCCAAGTCCATAGAAATAAGATATCTGAAAGAGTTATATCCTCGAGGGATGAAATTCCAAGGGCTAGCATGAGAAGCTTTAAAAGCAAAATTGGCATCCCATTCATTTGAGTACAAAGCATACTTGCTTTTAATAACTGTTTCCCACAGAGTAAAAGCCTCAATGTGAAACCGCCTCAGCTTCTTAACTGACAAAGCAGTATCGTGAATTAACAATATTCAATTAGTTTTCTATTTTTCAGCAGTGAACCAATGATCAATGATGCAGACCTTATATTTCTTCCTCATCTATCCTGTAGAGAAATTGCGTGAATTATCTTGGAGTGGTGTTCCAGATTACATGCGTCCTACAGTGTGGAGACTTCTCTTGGTAAGCTCTGTGATCTTAAGCCGTTTATCTTACTCAAGCATGTACTTTCACGACAGTTATCAGTCATACTTTGCAGTTTAGGTTATACTTTGTAAGGATATGTGTATTGTTGTTTTATTTTGGCGATATCTGATTCTTTTTTATAGAAATAAAATGAGGGTGGGCTTGCAGAAATGTTCTTTCATAGGGATCTTGGTGCTGCATATATAAACTATAAACAAGACCACACACAAAAAATGAGTATTTACCCTATAATTTTTGAAAAAGTGAATAGGCTAACCACATGTTTTCTACGGATACTTCTTTTCTTATTAAAAATTTAATGATGAACTTTGGAGTTCAGGGATATGCACCAACTAATTCAGATAGAAGGGAAGGAGTTTTGAGAAGAAAGCGCCTTGAGTATCTTGACTGTGTTTCTCAGTATTATGATATTCCTGATACAGAACGCTCAGATGATGAGATCAATATGCTTCGCCAGGTATTGTCAATTATAACATATTCCTAACTGGATTAGTAGCAAAAATAAGGTTCTTCATTTTTACTACTTGCATTTTGTGATTGTTAGATTGCTGTTGATTGTCCAAGAACTGTACCTGAAGTGTCATTCTTTCAGCAACAGCAAGTTCAAAAATCATTGGAGCGTATTCTTTACACATGGTTAGATACTACTGATATCTTGTTTTTTTTTGTGTCTGAATGTTGAACTAGTGTTCTATGTTGTGAAATATTTTTAGGTGAAATAAGGCTCTTAGCTTACACTATATTTACGTAGCATTTGACTTGTTTCTATTTGAGCTTAAAGGCTACTTCAAACTTAAAGTTAAAATTAAGAGCTTTAAAAAAATGTTTGGCAATTTATATTCTATAATTTTTTGAAGTTTTAAATTTCTTGTATAGTGTCTTTTAGAATCTTGGGATTCGAAATAAAGTAGGAAAAGGAGAAGTAGAAGTCAAAAGCTTCCAAAAATAGTTTGTTTAGGGGAGAATCCCAAAATAAGTTGGGCCGAACACTACCTTAGAATGGGGCTTTCTGCTTCTATTTTTCCAGATTCTGTACTCGATCTTTTTTTACGACAGTAAACAGATGATGTTATTCCATAATTTAGCATATGCCATGAATAATTTATTATTATGTGTCATAGTTAAGAAAGCTCCAAAAAGTTGTGGTTGTGATATACATGATGAATTAACTTCGTTCACTTTTAGAGTGCTCATATATTTGTTTCCATTTATCTTATAAAATGATAACCTTGATGGAGACTGAGTAGATTCTCTCCAAGAAATGGTTTCTGCATTGGAAACCAGAAAAAATGGTCCAAATTACGTTCTTATACATATTTATTGCACTTTCAGAAGATGCTGAGAATAGCGGCCATGATATTCTATGCTTCTGTTTCTTCTTAATGGTAGTTTAGAGCAATAGCTTGATAAAAGAAAATAGGAAAAATAAAATGACAGAACCACCATAAACCTTTGTGATCTAGCTTTCCCATTTTAAGTGCATCACTCAGTTGTCAATTGGATTGGTAGCAATCTTTACCATGATAAATACTCTGGAACTCTTTTCTACTGGATTATCCTTGTTGAACTAATTTTTTTTTTGCTCACTAGGTATGCTATTGTTAGAAGTTTTTTACTTATTTGGTTTCCTGGTTTTCTGCCAGGGCCATCCGGCATCCTGCAAGTGGATATGTTCAGGGGATAAATGATCTTGTTACGCCATTTTTAGTTGTTTTCCTATCAGAATACCTAGAAGGGGCCATAGATAATTGGTCAATGTCTGATTTATCTTCGGATGAAATCTCCAATGTAGAGGCCGACTGCTATTGGTGTTTGTCAAAATTGCTTGACGGCATGCAAGACCATTATACATTTGCTCAACCAGGAATTCAAAGGCTTGTTTTTAAGTTGAAGGAATTGGTCAGGAGGATTGATGGTAACCTTTTCTCAGGACTGCTGTTTTTTTTTTCTTCAAGTATATCTATAATTGCATCAACTTAAAGACTCCGCTTTTGAATATGGATTTGGATATGCGTTAAACCTCAGTTTAGGAAAATATAACATTTGACTAATTATCCTGTCACTCTATGTTAATGCTCTCTCTTATTCCACTTTGCGGCTATACTGAGAGAAAATAAGTATAAAATTGAAAATAAAGTAAAATGAATAAATTAACGTTGAACTGATTAATGAAATGAAACAATTTCTTTTAAAAGATGACTGATATATTGAAATGTGGGAGTATATTATGATTCCTATATCTCAAATTGAATCTGATACTGAATTTTGAGTTCCACCAGATCCTGTTTCAAGCCATATGGAGGAGCAAGGACTGGAATTTCTTCAATTTGCTTTCCGCTGGTTCAACTGTCTTCTAATTCGAGAGGTTTGCTTTCAACTATTTTTTTTTCTCATAAAGTGCAATAGTCTTTTCCCAAGAATAACTTCATGCATATATTATAAGTTGGCTGCATATCAAGCCTCAAGAACTTGTAAATTTAGTCAGTAGAGGAGTTAGGTAGTACGAAAAAAGTGGCAAAATTTTCTGCTTATGCTAACTCTGATTTCTGATTTTTGCAATTAGATCCCCTTCCATTTGGTCACGCGTCTTTGGGATACGTATCTAGCTGAAGGAGATGCCTTACCAGACTTCCTTGTGTATATATTTGCCAGTTTTCTTCTAACGGTGAGCCAGCTTACTTCAGAAAGCACTTGTATTTTGCACCACTTTTATTGTTAGATATCCCTTTCTGTTATTGTGCATTTTAACAACCATCAAAAAATACAGTTGTGATCTATTATGTTATCTTACTGTATAATCTAGCATAACTTGGTGACGGATGATTAATGGTTATGGTGGCCATAGGCAAACTAAAGATTAATGAGAAGCTCTGTGTTAGATTTTTTGTTTCTTCATTTAGGTAGGTCGTATCAGTGTTAATATCCTATTGTGCATTCGTTATTTATTAGGTTCCATTTAGGATGCCAAGTTACATAAACTTTCAGTAAGTTGATGGGCAGCATCTTACCCTTTCTTGTCAGTCCTCGGGTCTACATACTAGTGAAATAAATGTATTCTCTGGTTTCTGTTTTCACTTCAAAGCACATAATCTAGTTATGCTTTTCCTAAGTATGGTTTATTAGGTTGTTTATGTATTCTATTTCTGTCATCATTTATAGTATAGTCATTTTAGAATAAATATATATTATCTGTTTTATCAGTGATATTGATTATGTGTAAAGAGAGAATAAACATCGTCTAATCTGACTGTTTTATCAGTGGTCAGAACAGCTCCAGAAGCTTGATTTCCAAGAGTTGGTAATGTTCCTCCAACACCTTCCAACTAAGAACTGGACGCACCAGGAGCTCGAGATGGTACTTTCTCGTGCGTTTATGTGGCACAGCATGTTCAACAACTCTCCGAGCCATTTAGCTAACTGAGCAAGCAGGCAGTTGTGATTTTTCTGTATTTAGTCACTCAGTTTTCTGGTTCTTTCCTCACTTCCCATCCACCCTTTTCCCCTTTAGTGTGAGATGAACTAATTTTTTTGACCAATTTTTACCTGTATTTTGCCTTGTAATATCTTGTAAAGGAGAGACAAAAATAATCAGAAGAGAGAGAGGCTTTTTATTGTATTAATTTTTTTTATGTATGCACATTCTAGTAATGTCAGCAGGCCATGATAGTTCCTTGCCATTTCTTGGTAGAATTCATAGCATAAAGTTTTCAAATTCAATTATAATAAGGAATTGAACCGCATTGAAAAGGGAATCCACACACAGAGTAATCAGATTTCTAATGATAAAAGGGATTGTGTTAAATACAAGTTATTTCAACAAGATTGTTTGTGTTTTCGTCCTCCCACACCCTGATAGTATATAAAAACGTTTTTCTAAAAAAAAAAAAAAAACAAAATCCAATTTTCAAATCAATATCACAAGCACCACTAATAACTCGGGAAAGGATCATCAGATTTATGAGGTACAAGTCTAATACTAATGTTTCTACATGCCAAGAGCATATAAGAATCACTATAACACCACCCTGAAGCAGAAGCTGCAAAATCTCATACAAGATCGACACGTCTCTTTTTGGGCTGAACACAGAAAGCAAACATGATAATAATAATAATTATTATATACAGAAAAAAGTATATTCCAACGAATGAAGTACCCATGCATGATCTTACCTTATTGGTGAAGGAATTTATGAGGGAACTCCACTTAGTAAAGACAGTTTGTTTGAGAGACTCCACCAGTTGTTGATGTTGCCATGAATATTGAAAATGAAAGAGACAGTGTGAGTTACGTTGAGGGATAAACTGAGTTCATTCTGTCTTAGCAATTCGTCGAACAGGTTTAAGGCGTCAGGTTTCAAAAGGCGTGAGAGTTTGTCATTGAGAACGTGATCGGGGGATTTAGCGAGTTTAAGAGCGTGAATCACTTGAATGCTTTCATTGGAGAGTATCCTTGTGCGTCGCTGCGCTTTGTAGCTTGAACGGAGGCCGCACATCGTCACTGCTCTGTTGTCATTCGCACCTCCCTTCAAAATCTCAAAAACCACTCTTTCTCTCTCGATCACAGGTGCGTTACTTCGTTTTCAATTCCTTCCTTGCCTTATGTAATATGCAAGATTGAATTTGAGACAACTTATGTACTATGGTGCGTTGTTCAAGCTATTTTGTTTATGGTTTCACCCGCAAATTCTTTGGCAAACCATGTCAAAAACATTACTTTAGGAACCATTCTGAAATTTCTAGCATCTATGGAGCCCTAGAATCATTAAGCACAATGAGTGGATCAATGAGGAAGCCAATAAAATATGTTCTTTGTACGACACTTAGTTCTTGTGCAAAAACCTTTAATTGGTGTTTGGGTACACAAATCCATGCTTTCATGATTCGATCTGGATTTGAAGATAACTTGTTTCTCCGCAGTGCACTTATTGATTTCTACGCCAAATGTTTTGCTATTCAGGATGCAAAGAAGGTATTTAGTGACATCAAAACACATGATCAGGTTTCATGGACTTCACTTATTACGGGATTGTCGATCAATGGAAAAGGAATAGATGCCTTATTGTTGTTCAAAGAGATGCTATGCACTCAAATTAAGCCTAATTGTCTTACCTTTGCTAGTGTCATTAGTGCCTGTGTTGGGCCAAATGGTGCCCTTGAGCATTGCTCAACTCTTCATACTCATATCATCAAGCACGGATGTGATACTAACAGTTTTGTAGTCAGCTCATTGATTGATTGTTATGCAAATTGGGGACGAATTGATGATGCTGTACACTTATTTGTTGAAACTAGTGAGAAGGATATTGTTGTGTACAATTCTATGATCTCTGGATATTCTAAAAACATGTGCAGCAAAGATGCATTGAAACTATTTGTAGAAATGAGGGGGCAAAATTTGGGTCTTACTAATCATACTTTATGTACCATTTTAAATGCTTGCAGCAGCCTTGCATTGCTCCTTCAAGGAAGGCAAGTGCACTCTCTTGTTATTAAAATCGGTTCGGAAAGGAATGTGTTTGTGGCCAGTGCTTTGATTGATATGTATTCAAAAGGTGGCGATATTGACGAGGCTCAACGGGTGTTAGGTCAGACTTCTGAGAAGAATAATGTGTTGTGGACATCCATGATAATGGGTTATGCTCAATGTGGGAGAGGTCTAGAGGCTTTGGAACTTTTCGAATGTCTATTGACCAAGCAAGAGTTAATTCCTGATCATATCTGCTTTACTGCCATCTTAACAGCCTGTAATCATGCAGGATTGCTTGACAAAGGGGTGGAATACTTCAACAAAATGACAACAACTTATGGCTTGTCTCCTGATATTGATCAATATGCTTGCTTGATTGATCTCTATGCTAGAAACGGAAATTTGAGTAAGGCAAGGGATTTAATACAAGAAATGCCCTATGATCCTAATTATGTAATATGGAGCTCTTTCTTGAGTTCTTGTAAGATATATGGAAATGTAGAACTTGGGAGGGAGGCTGCTGATCAACTTATTAAGATGGAACCATGTAATGCAGCACCATATTTAACATTAGCACATGTCTATGCTAGAAAAGGTTTATGGAATGAAGTAGCTGAAGTCAGAAGGCTTATGCAACAGAGGAGAATGAGAAAACGTGCAGGATGGAGTTGGGTAGAGGTAGATAAGCAGTAGATGATGTTATACTCACATACATATCTCTAAGATTCATAATGGGTTGCAATTCATCAAATGAAACCTCTATTCTTAACACAGAAGGAAGCTCAGAGTACAAATAAATCATTTGGTACTCCCAATGAGAATAAGTCAAAAGTATCGGCATCCAATGTAGAGAGCCTCTCTGAAGAAGTCCAGAAATCATCATTGGGTGCTAGAGCTACAGATTCTGCTAGGGTTGTGAAGTTCACTAAGGTGCTTTCTGATGGTTGTATTAGGTATTATAAGCTCTCCATTTCCATTTTTTTTACATCACTAATGACTGCTTCTTCATTGCTCTTTTCTACTCTGGTGGAAGTGTGATATTTAGCTGAGCCGTGTTCCCATATTGACACACTCATGACACAGTTGCCTTTGCTTGTATAATTTTTTAATTCTAAGGTTCAAATTAATTTTGCAAGACAACTGAGTAGTTCATACCTTTTATCCTTTGGTTGATGGCCCAAAATGTTATACATATGTCAAGCATCTCATTTTTTATTATACAGCATTTTTTTTTTTTTTTTGAGAAAGAAAGAGAAATAGTGACAAGAATAAGAAAGTCCTCTGGAGCTAAAAATTACTGGAAAAATTAACTGAGAGGTTTGCTTTCAACTATTTTTTTTTCTCATAGAGTGCAGTAGTCTTTTCCCAAGAAGAACTTCATGCATATATTATAAACTGGCTGCATCTCAAGCCTCAAGAACTTGTAAATTTTGTCAGTAGAGGAGTTAGGTAGTACAAAGTGGCAAAATTTATGCTTATGCTAACTCTGTTTTCTGATTTTTGCAATTAGATACCCTTCCATTTGGTCACACGTCTTTGGGACACGTATCTAGCTGAAGGAGATGCCTTACCAGACTTCCTTGTGTATGTATTTGCCAGTTTTCTTCTAACGGTGAGTCAACTTACTCTGGACTTTTCACCAAAGCAAGTTATTTGAATTACATTTCATTCTGTAGCCAAGATGCCGAGGGGTAGTATTTGTTGGTTCATTTTTGTACGTCTTTCCCCCTACTGGTACATTGCAGTAGGTAATGGTAATTATGATTTTCATTTTTGTTTGCCAGAAAACACTTGTCTTTGGCAACACTTTTATGCTGTTAGAAATCCCTTTCGGTCATATTGTGCATTTTAACAACCATCAAAAAACACAGTTGTGATCTATTATGTTATCTTACTGTATAATCTGGCATAACTTGGTGACGGATGATTAATGGTTATGGTGGCCATAAGTAAACTAAAGATTAATGAGAAGCTCTAAGTTAGATTTTTGTTTCTTCATTTAGGTAGGTCCTATCAGTGTTAATATCCTATTGTGCATTCGCTATTTATTAGGTTCCCTTTAGGATGCCAAGTTACATAAACTTCCAGTAAGTTGATGTTCAGCATCTTACCCTTTCTTGTCAGTCCTCGGGTCTAGTAGGAGACGTTCTACATACAGTTAAATAAATGTATATTCTCTGGTTTCTGTTTTCACTTCAAAGCACATAATCTAGTTATGCTTTTCCTAAGTATGGTTTATTGGGTTGTTTATGTATTCTATTTCTGTCACCATTTATAGTATAGTCATTTTAGAATAAATATATATTATGTTTTATCAGTGATATTGATTATGTTTAGTAGAGAATGAATATCATCTAATCTCTATGACTGTTTTATCAGTGGTCACAACAGCTCCAGAAGCTTGATTTCCAAAAGTTGGTAATGTTCCTTCAACACCTTCCAACTAAGAACTGGACGCACCAGGAGCTCGAGATGGTACTTTCTCGTGCGTTTATGAGGCACAGCATGTTCAACAACTCTCCGAGCCATTTAGCTAACTGAGCAAGCAGGCAGTTGTGATTTTTCTGTATTAGTCACTTAGTTTTCTGGTTCTTTCCTCACTTCCCATCCGACGCTTTTCCCCTTTCGTGTGAGATGAACTAATTTTTTTGACCAATTTTTACCTGTATTTTGCCTTGTAATATCTTGTAAAGGAGAGACAAAAATAATCAGGAGAGAGAGAGAGAGGCTTTTTATTGTATTAATTATTTTATGTATGCACATTCTAGTAACGTCAGCTGGCCATGATAGTTCCTTGCCATTTCTTGGTAGAATTCATAGCATATAGTTTTCAAATTCAATTATACTAAGGAATTGGACTGCATTGAAAAGGGAATCCACACACACAGAGTAATCAGATTTCTAATGATATAAGGGAAGAGTTAAATACAAGTTTGTTTCAACAAGATTGTTTGTATTTTCGTCCTCCCACAACCTGATATTAATGTATAAAAACTTTTTTCTCAAAAAAAAAAAAAAATCCAATTTTCAAATCAATATCACAAACACCACTTATAACTCGGGAAAGGATCATCAGATTTATGAGGTACAAATAATAATAATGTTTCTACATGCCAAGAGCATATAAGAATTTCAATTCAAGATTAATAGTATAATTCGCTGCAAACAAGTGCCACCAACACCACCCTGAAGCAGAAGCTGCAAAATTTCATACAAGATCGACACGTCTCTTTTTGGGCTGAACACAAAAAAAAACAAACATGATAATAATAATTATTATTAATTATAGAGAAAAATTATATGCCCACGAATGAAGTACGTATGCATAATCATACTTTATCTTGTTGAAGTTGTTGAAGGAATTTATCAGGGAACTCCACATACTGAAGACAGTCTTGTTTGAGAGACTCCACCAGTTGTTGATGTTGCTGTTGTCCATTTCTTTCTAAATTTGTAATCAGTACAGTGAAAGTGAATTTATCGGGTGAAGAACCCCATTCCTTCATGGACCCGTATATCTCCATCGCCTTCTCCGTCATCCCAGCTTGCAAATACGCCCCAATCATCTCACCGCACATCCTCGTGTCCGGTTTCAATCCCTTCTCCAAAACTTGAGAGAAGAGCTCCTCCGCCATGTCGATTTTCTTGTTTCTTCCGAGCAACAGAATCATGTCGGCGTAGAGTTGCAGCAGCGTATCATGCCCCACCTCCTCGCGAATAAAGTGGAAAACCTACTCTACAAATTGAATTACGAAAACAAATAAAAGGAAGTCATGAATATTGAAAATGAAAGAGACAGTGTGAGTTACCTTGAGGGATAAACTGAGTTCATTCTGTCTTAGCAATTCGTCGAACAGGTTTAAGGCGTCAGGTTTCAAAAGGCGTGAGAGTTTGGCATTGAGAACGTGATCGGGGGATTTAGTGAGTTTAAGAGCGTGAATCACTTGAATGCTTTCTTTGGAGAGTATCCTTGTGCGCCGCCGCGCTTTGTAGCTTGAACGGAGGCCGCACACCGTCACTGCTCTGTTGTAATTCAAATTTGAGATTGAAAACCGCCGCTCTAAACCCCATAGCGCCACCCTCTCAGAGACTCTCAAAATCATTTTCAAACAAGTCTCACAAATGCTCTTCCTTAACAAAAATACCTTTTCCACAATTTAATTTTCCTAATTATATTATATATTCTATATAATTTTCAATAATACTTTTTTAAATGCAGCTTGTTTTTTTTTCTACTAAGTTTCTTGAACTCATATAATAATTATTCATAAAAAAATATTACAATGTCATCATTTAAATTATTGAACTGTCTTAGTATTTATCAGTCAGAGGTTCATTCAATTCCTTTGTGTGAAATAAAAAAAGGTAGCTTGAAGAAAATTGTAGAGAGGAGCGCGATGGGGTCATTTTTATCGGCGTCAAAGAGAGTGGAGAATAGTTTGTCAAACTCGGGCGATTTTGACTCGGTATGCGACTCGGCCTTCTCCCACTGCCTCGCTCTCACACAGCACGCTTTCCAAGGAGTGCTTCCCTACCAACTCAAAACCGCCTCCGACTACATCCACTCCCACGCCACACACGCGCTCCTCCGGAAGTGGGTCCCAGCACCACCCGATCGCACCCAAATCGACGCCGCACTCCGCCTCCTCCCTCCAAATCCCGACGACGACACCCTCCCGCTCCCCCTTTTCAAAAAATGGGCCTACCACCTCTACACCGACGCCGTCGTCGCCGCCGCCTCCAAAGCGCTCATGGTGCGCCTCCCCGTCGGCGTGGCCGGGATCGTCGGCGTCGGCGCCGTCACTCGCCCCCCTCCTCAGTTGGTTGGCACCTTCGTCGGAGCCTACTCCCTCGGCGTTGCACTCTCCATTTTTCTTGGCTTATCCGCTTAATAATATTAATAATAATAAATAATTACAGTTTTATTTCTGTATTTATATCATTTTCCTTTCTTTTGATTACGCCCTTTGGTGTTTTTTTAGTAGTCTTATTATCTACTGTATAGGACTTTGTAAGTTTCGTGAAAAATCCTATCTTTTTATTAAATTACAAGAAAATGAAATATCATTTTCGTACTTCATCTTTTCTTTATATTTGAATATTTTTTTTTCATGATTGCTATAGTAGTTGTCTGTGTGAGAAGGTAAATGACTAAAACTGCAGAAAATTCATGGTGGACTATGATTAATAAAATAAAAACAAAAATAAAAATCTAAAAGCAAAAAGCAGTGCTATTTTTATTTTACTCCACAAGAGCAAATACAAATACAATAATGAGATAAAGTGAGGCAACAAGCCTTCAACTGTTCAGTAAAATGATACCATTTATTCACAGTATAGTGTATAATGATAAAACATCATGAATTTAGCAAGTGAGATTATCACCGGTGGCAACACCTAATTGTCTGCAGTATTCTGTGTAGTAATTAACACGTGCCTGAACAGTTGCAGGGTTGGCACCATCACACTCAAGTTGACCGTTGATGGCTCTGATGGTTGCACCGAAGCCCTGGTTTATGACAGGCCGCACGTGCTGCATCCAGTACCACAATGCTGTCTTGAAAGACACGACAACATCGTTCGACACCGTTTCGGGCGCCGCCAATCCATCGAAATTGTTGGCCTGTCCCGCTGGTCCATAGTTGAAGTTCCAAGACAATTGGATGGGCCCACGACCGTGGTAGCCTCTGCTGGAAGAACACGGATACTGCGCAATCGAGTCCTCGTCGCAGTAGTCCTTGCTTGCACCATCTATCTCTTCGATGTAACAAAAATCTGCACCCAGAATCTCAAGTTAGAAACTTCGTAAAACAACCTCAGTTTATGTGACCATGTTGGTTGAAGTTCTTAAATTGTTTCAACAAACACTTAACCGACAAGAAAAAAAAAGATTTTTTTAATTTTTATATATAATGGTAATTCTTACGTCCAGTTTCGTGGGTGAAATGGGCAAAAGCAGCTGCAATCTCGCGTTTGGAATCATCCTCGGAACCAACTCTGCCAAAGTCAGTGTAGGAATTGAGGGCACTGAGGAAAGCATCTCGTGTGTAGAAGTTCTTGCCGGCACAGCTAGAATCAGCTTGATCAATTATGCCGTTGAAAAATGCTGTTGTGACAATTTCTGCAACATTAACGTTGTTGGTGGTAGAGGGAGTTGATGTTGTAGTACAAGGACCCTCCTTGCACCCTGTCCCACAGTATGCTTCACCTTCACCACAATACCCATATTGGCTGCAGCATAACTCTGCAGCACACCCACAGTTCTGAGCACTCACATTTTTTGGAACCGTAACAAGGGCCATTGCCACAAGAACGAAGAGCAATTTGTTTTCCATTTTTGAGGGTGAAACTATCAGATAGTACCAATTTGATTGAGGATCAACAACTGAGTTAGGGGTGTATTTATAGTGATACTGCCACCTTGCCGTGCAGTGTCCGTTGTTGAAAATTAAGTTTGAATGTTTCAACACAAAATTTGAATGCATTCTAGAATGTTATGTGTTGATTTTTGTGGGTCAACTTTGATTTGTCAACTGTAGTAAAGGGTACATAACCATGTGCATTGTGTCTATAATGTATGATGAATGATTTTGTCGTCTATATGTGCTAAATATTCACAATTGTTTTTCATGGCTGCATGTTTAAATATCAATGGTTTGAATCTGACATCAAATTACAGAAACATGAACTAAAATTGTATTAAGTTACCTAAAATGTTATTTGCTGAGTGAAAAAAAAGTCACAGTACGAGCATTCTATTTACAGATTCTTCTAAAAGAATCTAACATACGAGATGAAATTGACACGACTAAAAAATATAATTATTTTTTTAATCTAAATTCGTCAAAATTATTTTCAACCCATAATTACAGGAAAACGTGTGAAGGCGTCTGGACATGGTCTAACTTGTATGGTTGAAAAAGAAGACAGTGATTGTTATAGCAATTGTTGGTCATTCATATTATTTATTTATTCATGAGTCAAAATTTCACAATGGTATCAAAATTTGATAGGATGGGGAAGTAGGGCAACCGAAAAGTTGAAACTTAATATTTCTTTGGTTTGATTTGTTAAAGTAAAAGGATAAGGACGAAATTTATATGAGATCACACAAAAATTATATAATATATGAAT